>OIZT01000127.1_pt1 | contig 58916 bp, 60 predicted proteins | sample 1588611 | NCBI WGS metagenome assembly OIZT01 (sample SAMN03283278) | human gut metagenome | biome: human-associated habitat; material: feces | host: Homo sapiens | place: Peru | collected 2012
AAAGTTGAAACCTGACCAAGATAAATGAACGGCTGGGTTATGTTTTCTACTTTTTCAAATTTGCGTACAAAAAGATGAAGTCGGATTTTTCTTTCGATGTTGCGGATTAAGTTCTGTCCGACTTCAGAATTTTGCGTTGTGCTGTTTGGCGACTGCCACTGAAAATGGTCCGGCGTTATGAATTTGTCAGCATAATTTATTGAATCTTTTATGTCCGCATCCTTGTGCAGGTTCACAAATAGAAAATAATCTGGCTTTGCGGAAGTTATAAGTCCTTGTCCGCGGAACGAAGAATGGATTTTTGTATAGTCGCATAAAAGAGCCGCGTCGCGCATCGTGTATTTTTGGTAAAGCTTTAAAAACGGCAAAGATCCGTTTTCAGAATAATCATCTGAGCCGAATTCGTTTTGGTAACGCAAAAGATTGTATTGGATCAAGTCTTCTACCCAAAGCTTCTTTTGTGCGGAAAATCTTGAATTTTCAAGGGAATCGACCGTGTTTTTATTGAATGAAACTGAAGTTCCGTCAAAATTAAAAATCGCCTTTTCGTACCGTGTTTTTTCGCTTGTGTCAAAATATGTTCCGCTAAGCGTCTGGCAGGCATGAACGATAGAAGTTTTATTCACAAAAGAAAGGTATTTTCTTGCCTTTTCTGCAATTTCATCAACAGAAGCAAAGTAATTTTCGGAATTAAAAATTGTTTCTGCGATAATCCATTCTTCCGCGCGTCTTGCAGGCGAATAAAAACTTAGAAGCTGCATAATCTGCCTGAAAGATTCGTCTTCGTTAATCAGAGAAAATTCAGGATGCGATTCTTTTTCAATGTATGCGGCAAAATCAAAATACGTCTTGTAGTTCGGGCTGAAAACCGTAAACCGCACAGGATCAATGCTTCCGTCATGCTTTAAGTAATCAACAAGAAACGGGACTTTTCCGCCGCATACATGCTTAAACGAAAAATATGATTCTTTCATATATTTAAGCGACATGAATTTTTCATTTTCAAGCTGGCGCAGAATCTGTTCTTTTGTGATTTTGTCCATGTGAATGTAAGTTCCGTTCGGCAAGTCAGCAAAATCATTTGCAACTTCAAGCTTCAATGAATCGCGGTCGTACTCCTGCTTTCCGTTCAGGGCAATCGCCATCAAGAAAGACTTTTTGTAGTTTCCGATAAAGTCCAGAACTGTTACGAATTCTTTGCCGTCCAGTTTGCGCAAGCCTCGTCCAAGCTGTTGAATAAAAATTATTGAAGAATCAGTAGGACGCAGCAGCAAGACTGTGTTTACTGATGGAATATCAATTCCTTCGTTAAAAATATCGACTGAAAAAATGTATTGAAGCGGAGAATTGTCATCTTCCAAAAGACGCGCATATTTTTCGCGGACTTCAACGCTGTCATCTCCTGAAAGAGCAACCGCAACTTGTCCATTATTTTTTGAAAGTCTTTTGTTAAATTCTTCCGCCATGTATTTAGCATGCTTTACAGTCGCGCAGAATCCAAGAGCTTTTGTCTTTTCGCCATCGTGTCCGTAGAAATTCATTTTTTCAATGATGTAATCAACGCGGCGGTTCACCATGAGCATATTTGCAATTTCTTCTATATACTCGCTTGTTCCTGGCTCGGCCTTAATTTTTGAATAGTCGATTCCTTCCGCATCTGTAAGCCCAAAATAGTGAAAAGGGCAGACTAAATCATGCGAAAGCGCGTCCCTTAGCCGGATTTCCACGGCAACATTGTTGTCAAAAATTGAATATATGTCGCCATTGTCGCTTCGCTCTGGAGTTGCTGTAAGACCGAGCAGAAAATCCGGAGTAAAATATGCAAGAATATTTTTGTAGCTTTCGCTTGATGCATGGTGGGCTTCGTCTAAAACGATATAGTCAAAAGCATTTTTGTCAAATTCCTTGTAATGCCGGCTTAAAGTATCGCGTGTTGCAAAAAGATACTTGCAGTTTTTGTCTTTCTGGCTTCCTGTGAAAAATCCTGATGAATAATTTTCTTCTGTTGCGGAGCAGATTGTGTCAAAAGATTCCTTCGCCTTTTTCAGAATGTCCTCGCGGTGAACAATAAAAAGCAGATGGTTGGGTTTTACCTGCAGCGCGTCAAAGACTGACATGTAGGTTTTTCCACTTCCGGTTGCGGCGATTGCAAGCGCTTTTTTTGCTCCGGTTTTTCTAAGCCGGTCAAGCTTTACAATCGCTTCCTGTTGCATTTCGTTTGGCTGGATTATGGACGGGGAATTTTCGTCTGTAAAACTGTTGTATGAAAATAAAAGTTTTGATTCCTGCTTTTGTTGGCGTTTTACTTTTGCAAGATAGTCGCGGTAAGAAATCAAAAATTCGTCGGAATATTCTTTTGCCCACGGACTTTGCCAGAGCGTTTCAAATTCGTCAAGAACAGATTTTGTAAAAACTCCGGGCTCCTGCCGCTCCCCGCAGTTTTCATTTTGAAGGACATTCCATTCAACATTCGTCTTTAACGCACGGCCTGTTATGTTTGAGGAGCCTATTATTACAGTCCATTTTTCTGATTCAAGGCTGGTTTTATGGAACAGATAGCCTTTTGCATGAAAGCCGTCATTTTGTGTCGGCGGAACATAAATCTTAAGATGAATATTTTTGAATTTGGAAAGCCGCTCAAGAACTTGCGGGCTTGTCATTTCCTTGTATGTTGTTGTAAGAATTTCGCCGTGAATATTGCGCGTTTCAAGAGCCTTTAGTGTTTCAAGCAGAACCTGAAGTCCGCCATAAGTTATAAACGCCACGCTTATTTTGAACTGGGAGCAACTGTTAAGATTTTCAATAAGCTCATTGTAAAAACTGCGGACAGGTCCGTTTGTTATAAGGAAAGATTCTTCCATAATACCGCCGAAACCTTTATTTTGTGCTGAAAAAGTGCTCCAAAAAACGGACGTTTTTTGTGCTGATATTTTCTTCGTTTTTTTGTGATGTTTGCATTGTATTCATATTTTTCTCAAAACTGAATTATAACAAGAAAATGCCCTTGCGTCAAAATCGTGAAGCAATATCATGAAACCCGGTTCAGATGCGGCAAGGATTGCTGCGTGCAAGCACGCCGCGAGATTTTGCTGACGCAAAACTCGTTTTTTTTACGTGTGCGCTTTTTGCGCACGGCCTTGCCTGCGGCAAGGATTGGAACACCTGCGGAGCAGTTCCGAAACGAAGTGGAGGAATGAGCCGCGGCTAGTCGGCGAAGTGTGGAAAGCCTGATTTTTTCGGAGCGGAACGGAGTGAAACGAGGAAAAAAGCCGCCCGGAAAAAATTTAGCCAAGGAGCTGAAGTGTTCTTGTTATATTTTCTGATGAATCCAAGCGTCTTTTTGAAATGAATTTTTGGACGGTTTTTCGGTGGACGCCGTAAAGATTTGCAATCCGGTTTATGGAAATGCCTTGAAGAAGCATTATTGTTGTGCCGAGTTCTGCGCCGTCGAGTTTTGAGGAGGCGTTTTCTGTTCCGAGCGGACGGCCGAGTTTTTGTCCTTCCGCTTTTTTTCGTTCAAGGGCTTCTTTTGTGCGCTGGCTGATAAGGTTTCGTTCGATTTCTGCGGAAAGCCCGAATGCGAAGGCCAGAACTTTTGACTGGATGTCGTCGCCAAGCCTGTAGCCGTCTTTGATTGTCCAGACACGCGCGCCTTTTTCCATAAGTTTGTTCAAAATCGACATTATCATAAAAAGGCTTCTTCCGAGCCTCGAAAGTTCGGAGCAGATTATGAGATCGCCTTTTTGGATTTTTTCAAGAAGTTTTCCAAGCTCGCGGTGTTCCGGCGTAATCGTTCCGCTCGCTGTCTCTTCAATCCAAGTTTCTACAGAAATTGAGTTCCGTTTTGCAAATTCCTGAATCTCGAACCGCTGGTTTTCTACAGTCTGCCTGTCCGTGCTTACGCGAATGTATCCGTACGTCATTATTTGAATATACTTAAAATTTTAAGGATTATGCAAGATTTTTTTTCAGTCGTGATAATGTGTTCCGCACTGAACGATTTCGATGATGTTGTTTTCTATTTTATAGACAATTCTGTTGTAGTCGTCAATGCGGCGGCTGTAATAGCCTGAAAGATTTCCTTTTAACGGTTCGGGCTTTCCGATTCCGTCATATCCGCCACGTTCAATGTCTTTTAGAAGCGCGTTTGCTTTCTTGAGAAGTTTTTTGTCGTTTTGGAGCGTCAAATAGTCTTCCCAAGCCTCGTCATGCCATATTTTTTTCATGTTTTAAACCTCAATAAGTTCATGCTCAGCACAGTTAATTCCATTTTTCATATCTTCAATGTTTTTCAGCAAATGCTTCTGGTTCTCCTCGCTGTAAAACGGGTCTTCGGAAGAAATTTCAAACGGAATGCGATGCTCTCGGATTACTTTTTTTGCGAACAGATTGAACGCTCCGGAAATTGAAAGCCCGACGTCCTTGCAGAATTTTTCAAACTCCTTCTTTGTTGTGTTATCCATTCTTACGCTTACATTCATCATAAAATCACCTCAAAATAAGTCGATATAAGTTATCTATACTTAAAATTTACATTTTTTATTCTGTTTGTCAAGTTTTTTATGTAAAAACTATTCTGACTTGTCAAAAAAAATCATCCGTTATGAACACCGCAAATGAGGAAAAGTGATATGTAAAACGTCCGTTTAAAGGATACAAAGGGGAAGGTCTTCCCCTCGCTTCAGCCTGCCGGGCAGTCTTTTGCTTCCCCTTCGCCTAGGGGCAACGCCCCTAAAACCCCAAGAAAATCTACGGCAAATTATGCAGTTTTAGATGAATTTACAGACGGAAAAATTTTTGATGAAAATTATGCGCTTGCAAGTCATTATATTCAGCTTCAAGATTCTATTGCTGGCGAAAAATATCGTAAGATTCTTGAGCAAAACGGACTTGATGTTTCAACGTTTCCAGAAACAGATGATTTCAATGCAAAACTTGATGTTCCGTTTGGTACACCAAAAAATCCATCGTTTACTTTTATTGATTTGTTTGCCGGCATAGGCGGATTCCGGCTTGCGATGCAGTCCTGTGGCGGTCAGTGCGTTTTTTCTTCTGAATGGGATAATGCCGCAAAACAGACATATTTTGAAAATTACGGAGAAGTTCCGTTCGGCGATATTACAAAGCCGGAAACTAAAGATTTTATTCCTGAAAAATTTGATGTCCTGTGCGCTGGATTTCCGTGCCAGGCTTTTTCGATTGCCGGTTATCAGAAAGGATTTGCCGATGTCCGCGGAACGCTGTTTTTTGATGTCGCGGATATTTTGGAAAAGCATCGCCCAAAAGCATTTTATCTTGAAAATGTAAAAAACTTGAAATCGCATGACGAAGGGCGGACTTTTGCAAAGATTATGGATGTTCTGCAAAATCGGCTTGGATACATTGTTGGCTCAAAGATCATGAATCCGTGCGAATATGCGAATGTTCCTCAGAACCGGGAGCGAATTTTTATAGTCGGCTTTGATCCGAATCAAGTTGAGATTCCGCAAGAAAAATTTCACAATGGACAGTTTAATTTTCCTTTTCCAGAAAAAATTGAACTTACAAAAGACATTCATGATGTGATTGATGATTCTGTTGAATCAGAAAATTTTTTCTATAAAGAAAATCATATCTATTACGACAGGATGAAAGACGTGATAGTAAATCCAGATACTGTTTATCAGTGGAGAAGAGTTTATATCCGCGAGAATAAAAGCGGAGTATGCCCGACTTTGACAGCGAATATGGGCGAGGGTGGACATAATGTTCCGATTGTCCGCACTTCAAAAGGAATAAGAAAGTTGACGCCGGAAGAATGTTTAGGTTTTCAAGGCTTTCCTGTCAATATTAAAAATTCTTTTAGATTTCCGAACACAATTGCACAAAGCAAAAAATACAAGCAGTCAGGAAACAGCGTAACAGAACCGCTGATAGAACGCGTAGCAAGAAACGTAATTCAATTTGTGCGGGAGAATGAGAGATGAGTTTTGTGAATGAATGGAAACAAAACAAGGAATATTTTTCTTTGCTCGAACTCATGGCTCGCCTTTCAAACCTTTTTAGCGACAGTTCAATTCCGTTCTTGCATTACAGAGTTACAGAAAATCTTTTCTGTAAATATTATAAAGCGGAAAATCTGTCGCGTTCAGATACAGCTTATGATGCAAAAACTGGCTCGTTTGGAGTTGGAATAAAAACATTTACTTTGACAAATAATGCAAGCACTGAAAAAGTCGCGGAATTCAATTCAATAAGTTCAGAATTGAAAAAATATAAAGGCTATGATTTAGCCTATCAGCTTGCAGTCGCACGCAATGAAAGAATGATGTTGGGCCAGCGGCTTTATGGCATTTCAGATGGCTTCTATCACATTATCGGCCGGGTTGAGAATGGACTTACAGTTTTTAACTCTTCATATCCTCTTTTGAATACAGAAAAAATTCATGTAATAAAAGATACAGAAAAATCGCTTCAATTTGATGACGGAAAAGAGTTCTATAATTTCAATTATTCAAAAAGCACATTATTCAAGCATTTTGAAGTTCCTGAAGATTCCAAAGAGAAACAAGAAATTTCAGTTTCTATTATTCAAGATCCTTATGAGCTTCTTCGGAAACTTATTGACACAGAGGATTACGAAGGCAAATACACAGATATTTACAATATTCATAAAGTAATCCACGAGCAAGTTGCAAGCTCCAAAAAGCAATTAAGTTTTGGGATTGACTATGTATATCTGCCACTTTATTCGGAAAGACTAAAAGAAGTTCCCTTAAAATCTGGCCTGAACCAATGGAACGCAGGTGGCAGGGCTAGGGACGCAAATGAGGTTTATATTCCAATTCCTCTTTCTGTTCACCATGATTTTCCAGCTTTTTTTCCTCCGCGTGATACTTCATTTACGCTTCATCTTCCAAACGGTTCTTCAATGTCTGCAAAAATCTGCCAGGACGGCGGAAAAGCCTTGATGTCAAATCCGAATAAAGAATTAGGAAAATGGCTTTTGCGTGATGTTCTTCACCTGAAAGAAGGCGAGCTTCTGACAATGGAAAAGCTCAATCGCTTTGGCTTTGACAGCGTGATTATTACAAAAATCGATTCAGAAAATTTCAAAATAGATGTCCGGAGACGAAATGAAAATGAATGATTTTGAAAGACAGCAAGAAGAAAATTTAATTCAAGAAATAGTTGCATGGAAATTAAGACGCCCTGAAGAATCTTGGGAATCTATTGACAAAAGCTTACTCATTGTTTTGGATAACGCTAGAGAATTTAAGGAAAATTATCCTGAAGATTTTATAAACTTAAAAGAAAAATGGATTTCAGAGGCAAGAAGAATAATTGAATTAAAAACTGATTTTCATGGAATTTCAGCAAAACACGAACGCTGGTTTTCTTTTGATGAACTTTATGAGCCAAGATACTGGAGCCATTTTGAACAGCAGATGGAATCTGAAAAATGGGATAAAAATCGTCTCGTAATAAATAAGCAGCAGTCAATTGAAATCATAAACCAGCTTTCAAATCCGCGGAGGTTCGATACTTCAAAAGAAGATGCAACGAGAAAAGGATTGGTTTATGGACACGTTCAGTCCGGAAAGACTGCCCAGATGTCTTCGATTATTTCAATGTACGCATCTTGCGGATGTAGGTTTTTCATTGTTTTTTCTGGAATAACAAATTCTCTAAGGAATCAGACTCAAAGCCGTTTTAGAAAAGATTTAGGAATTGATAAAATGGGTGGCTGGGAGTTGCTTAAGGAAAAATTAGGAAAAGACGATGTCTGTATAGAAGGGAAAATAAACGGCAGCAATCCAGTTCTTGGTGTATTCAAAAAAAATCCTCATGTTCTCTGCCGCCTAAAAGAGTATTTACAGAATATAAATAGCGATACATTTTGGAAAAATAAAACAGTTCTTGTCATTGATGACGAATGTGACAATGCTTCCATGAATGTTGCAAAGCAGTTTGATAATGATGGTTTTGCAACAGGAAAAAGAAGCTCTATCAATTCGTTGATTACAGACGTATTAAATATTTTTGATAAGTATTGCTATGTAGGATTTACGGCAACTCCATTTGCAAATGTCCTTAATGAAAAGCCTGGAAAAGACAGCCTGTATCCAGAAGACTTTATTTATCCTTTGACTATAAGCTCTAAATATTATAGCGCGCGAAAATTATTTGGCTCGTCAAATGATAATCCTGATAATCCCGAGTCATTGCTTGATGTTGTGAATTTTGTAGAAACAGAAGAGATAAATCCAAAGTCTAATGACTATGCAGATGTTCCTGAATCATTAAAGAATGCAATATTTTACTTTATTTTAGCCACAGCATGCAAATACTATCGTGGTTTCAGCAACAAGCACTCTTCAATGCTTATCCATGTGGATTTAAAAATTTCCACGCATGCTGTCGTAAACAAATCTGTTGAGCTTTTTATAGAGAATATAAAACAAAATCCATCTGAGTTTTTTAGTTATATGGAGAAAGTTTGGAATTCTGAAAAAGACAGAGTTCCATTTGAAATTATAAAACAGCTTTTTAATTATTCCGAAGAAGATAAAGAAAAATACAAGATTCCTGATTTTAACCGGCTGAAAGACTTTATTTTAGAAGTCGCAGATAAAATCGAAACCGTAGTTGACAATAGTTCTGTACCTTTGGAAGAGAGGCTTCATTATCCTGATGATGAAAGCAAGGTTTATATTGTAATTGGCGGAAATACTCTTTCTCGTGGTCTTACCCTTGAAGGACTTATTGTAAGCTATTTTTACAGAACATCAAAATTATATGACACATTGCTGCAAATGGGGCGCTGGTTTGGATATAGAATTGGCTATGAAGATTTGCCAAGAATCTGGACAACAGAACGGATAGCAAAAAATTTTTCCTTACTTGCAGATGTGGAAGACGAATTACAGGAACAGTTCACAGATTATGGAAACGGTCTTACTCCTGCTGAGATAGCTCCCAGAATACGAGTTCTTCCTCTTCTTCAAATCACAAGAAAATTGGCAATGCAGAATGCAAAAATTACTGGCATAAATTATGCAGGACAAAGACCATCGACATTATTCTTTGAGCGTACAAATAAAGAATGGCTTTTGCATAATCAGATTGCCACAAGAGAATTTCTTGATGGAATAGCTCAAAATCCATTAGAAAAAAATGGAAGTGTTATTTATCAGAATATTCCAATTTCTAAAATCTGGCAGTTTATTGAAAACTATAAAATTTGTGAGTCCAACAATGCTTGCCGAAAAAATTTAATCTTGAAATATTTCGAAAAAATCAATTCTAAAAAATTTTTGCAAAACTGGAATGTCGCAATAATTCAAAACAAAAAAGGCCGGGAATACCAGATTTGTTCAAAGCTAAAAGTTCATCTTGTTAACCGTAGCCGTCTGGATCCGAAAAACAAGAATGATTCAATAGCAAACATAAAAGTTTTGGGTCAACCGCAGAATATGCTTGTTGATACAGATATTCCTGATTCTGAAAAAGATGAATTCAGACCTTTAAAAATGTTTCTTCAGCGCCATAAATATTTTGAAGAAAAAGGAATCGCAGAGCCTGGACTTTTGCTCATATACCCAATTGATAAAGACAGTAAGCCAAAATCAAATCAAACTGGCAGACTGCCATTGGATGCGGCGGAAGATGTTGTCGGTATAACGCTTGTTTTTCCAAAAGACAAGAATATTGAATTAAATTCATATATGACAATTTCGTTAGATGGAGTGGAGCATGATTGATTTTAAGTTTGATGAAGTGCCGTTCAGACGAGGAATGGGAACTATAAACGCAAGTGGAGCATCCAAGACTTTAAACGGTTCTTCTTTGACTGATACAGAAATCTTATTAAGAGAAGCAGTTCAAAATTCTTTTGATAGCCGATTAAAAGAAAGAAAATTTGATGAAAAAACAGGAAAGCCAGTATCTAAATATTTGCCCCTGAATTTTTCAATTCGGGCTTTCAATTTCTCTTCAGACCAAATGGTTTTCATACAAAAGCTGTTTAATTCAGAAAATTCAGATTCGTACTATGCCAAAAATGTACAGAAATATATAAAAACATCTTCTCTAAATATTGAGATAAGCGATATTAATACTACTGGTCTAATAGGTTTTCCTGGAATTACAGAGAAAAAGGAAAATCAGAATTTTGCAAATTTTGTCTATTTTACAGGAAATGACAAATCGCTTGATTCAAATGACGGAGGCTCGTACGGGTTTGGAAAAGCGGCGTTCTTTTTATATTCTCAAGCCAGAACAATAATAATTTATACAAGAATAAAATCTGAAAGCACCTCGAATTATCAGTCCAGGCTTATTGCTGTTTCGATGGATGAAAGAATAGATAATAGATGCTGGTGGGGAGAAAAAAAACAAAGTGATAATGAAAGCGGAGTTTATGCGTCTCCAATTTTAGGAAAACTTGCAGATGAAATTGCTGAAGCAATCGGCATTATTGTGTTTGACGAAATGCAGACAGGAACAAAAATTCTTATTTTAAATTCCCGTCCTCGGCTTTTTCCTCAATACGAAAATGGTAACGAAAAAACAATCGATGATATATTCAGATACGACATTCCTCAGTATTTAGTTCATTGGTACTGGAACAAAATAATTGCGAAAAAAGTTATTTTTGATATTGCCTATAAAAATGAAAAGATAGAGCTTGATAATCCATATGAAGTATATCCTTACAAATATTTTATAAATGCCTATAAAAGACTTAACGCAATAAAAAAGAAAGAGATAAAAGCTGATGGAAAAAGAGGAATTGAAATTTCTCAGGAACGGCCTAGCGTAAAGCTTGGAATTGCATGCATTGAAAAGACTGCGCCAAAAAAATCTAAATATGAAGAATTGATACCAGTTTTAAAGACTTCACAGCCACTTGTTGCTTTCATGAGAGGAATTGGAAATATTGTTTATTATGGAAAGTATACCGTCGGACCAGAGAACCTTAATGAAACGTGTTTTGGAGTTTTTGCCTGTGACACGAAGTCTTTTTCTAATGGAGAAACCGAAGGCGAAATAGATCGGTATTTTCGTGGAATAGAAAACCAAACACATACTCGTTGGGAACATAAAAATGATATGTTTCCTCACAATTATTTGAAAACTGTTGAAAATAAAATTGATCAGCTTGTAAGGTCGAATTGTCTTTTTGAAGAAATTGATGATTCTGCGGCAAATATTTCAGTTATGATTCAACGCACTTTAGGAGCAAAACTTCTTCCATATAAATTGCCCGTTGGCGGAGCAAAGAAAACTTTGAAGTCTGCTGTTCAAATAGAAGCAAAGGCATCAAATAAAAAATCATCAATTGCTAAAACTGGAAATTCATATATTAAAATCGATTCAAAAACAAACGAAAAATATATTTATGTTCAATACAAAATAAATGTTTTAAAGGATAAGGCTGTCAAGATAAGTAATATAGTTCCCAAAATAGAAACTTTAGATGCTGGAGACTGTTTTGAGGATAATGGAAGTTACTTAAAGTTTTCTGGAACATATAAAAAAGATAAAGACGGAACTGTCTCTATGACAGATGCAAGGCTTCCAAAGATATTTAAGCTCCCAGAAACTTGCTATTTTAAAATAAAATGCCAAAAGGACTGTTCGTTTGATTTAAAAATTGACTGGGAGGAAGTTGATGCACAATAAAATATATACTTATAAGACAATTTCTCCGGAATCTGGAATAATTCAGGCTGAATGGCAGATTTACGGGCGTCCAATACCTGCGTCACACGAAATAAAATCCTGGAAAAAAAACGCGGATTTGCAAATAAACTGTAATCTATATGTTTCAGCAAAAGAACTTGATTCTTTTATTTCTAAAAATGCAGAAGCTTCATTTTATATTGTATGGAACTCTTTATCAGGAAGAAATGGAACTTCACTGCAAGGCTGCGCATTTGTTCAAAAGTATGAAAATAAAAGAAACGAAAACGTAAAAGAATATAATTTTTCTTGCATTGTTCCAGGAGATAAAATTGCTGGCGATACAGAAATTTCTTTGGTTCTGGCAATTTCTTCTGAAGATAAAATTGTGGAAAAGTCAGAATTTGCAACAGAAAAAGGAGCTGTTATATTTAAGACTTCTGAAATATTGTATCTTGAAGGCGGACAGGCTCTGTTTCCTGTAAAGGCTGTTTACTTTAAGGATCGTTCTGGAATAGCAAGAAATGCCTTGTATTATCTCCGTAAAAAATATATTGATTTGGACAGTAATTTTAATGTGGCATATACTTTATTTTTCAATATAGAACATCCGCTTTTCAAAAAGATAAATTCAGATTTAGAAAATGATGTTGCCACAAATTATCTGTTGAAAATGATTATGTTTGACGTATATAGAACTATCATTTTTGATGCTCTTGATAAGAAAAACGGACTTGATGAGCTTTCAGAATCCTTTGAGGAGAATGCTTTTACTTTACGTGCTGTTTATTCAAAGATTCTGAATGAAGTAAAAGAAAGGTACTTTCCAGAAAAGAATTTGGCTTCCTTAAAAGAAATGGTAAATCAAGGCGAAGAGCAAAGAAATTCTTTGTATACGGCAATTCAGGAATATGTTTTTGGAGATGAATAAAATGAATGGCGAAGATATAATTAGAGTTTATCCTGTAATTGATGATGATCCGGAAAAAATATATGAAAAATTAGAAAGCAGAGTATTTGTTTTTGAAGCATTAAGTGAAAACAAGCTTGTTCCTCCAGGTGTTGGAGATATGGTTTTGTATGAGGAACTTGATTTATTGCGGCAGAATGTAATTGCTCTTGCTAGAAAATACGGTTTTGGTGATATTAATCATAATGTTGGCAACTCCTTAAAACTGAAATTTGATAAAGAGCTTGGAAGCTTAATTTATGAAAAAATGAAAATTACACCTTCTGTTGCTGCAACACTTCCTATGTGGCAATTTTTAAATTTGCAATTATTGCCTGATGTCGTGTTTTGGCGTTGGGGAAATTCAAAAGAACATTTTTACTCAGAAAGAAGAAATTATCTTGGGACACAATGGTGGAGATATTATCTTTTTTCTGATTCAGAAGAATCTTTAAAAATCTATTCAAAACTGAATGATGCTGAGATTGCAGAATTGTATGAACGTTCTGGAAGCAGAGGATTGCCAGAGCATATTTTTGAAATTTCAAAATGGTTTGCGCAGCTTTCCAGAAATATTCTTATAAAAAATGAAAGAGAAATGTTTCGCTCTGTAATAAAAAGATATAATGCAGAACTTGGATTCAGAAATTATTTTTCACTCGATGAAAATGACAAGTTTTCAATCTTTAAGAATTGCTTTGAAGATACTGCTGGTTTAAAGTAGGGCTTATTATTTTTTATGACCGATTTCCACTTCCCATTCTGTCTGTACATGTTTTCCAGACAAACTGTATAAGCGTCCTAGCCGGATTGTGCTTATGCCCCAATCAAACTGTATAGCCGCCCCAGTTTGTCTGTGCCGCTTATACAGTTTGTCTGGGCTTGCTATACAGTCAGTCTGGGGCGGCTGTACAGTTTGTCTGTAGTGTAAAAGTTTTCTTTGCAGAATATTTCAATGGGTGCCAACGATGGTAGGAAAACATAAGAATGTGAAGTTTCAAAAGCTCATGAAGTTACCCATGCAAATGTTAATGTCTCATTTATAAGTCTATTCCTTTTCCCACTCAACATCAGGCAAGGTGTTTACAATGTCCACTGTCTGCACAGACACATTTATAATGCTCAAAAGCAAGTCCAGAATATATCGGGGCTTTTCGTGCTCTTTTGACCAGTCGTTCGGGTTATTTGTAATTCCGCTCTTTTTGTCGGTTGTTACCGCATAACGTTCCATTATCCATTCAATTGCGGATTTTCCGTTTACTACATATTCATAGGCTTTTTCAGGAATATTTTTTACCGTGTGGTAGTGATTATATATAATGGTGTCTTTCTGTCCCTTTTTTGGAAACTTCATCTGCTGGACTTCATAGTATTCGTATTCACTGTTTGAAGTGCCGGCTTTCGGTTTTTCTGCAACCAAAAGCCCGTCGTCTGATATGTTTTTTGAATTTAAAGATGCGTATTCTTTATTTTCAAGGCTTTCTATTGTTGTATCTGGATATGCGGCAATCTGCTCATAATTCAAATGAAGGTTCGCCAGTTCTTTCCCCTGATAATGAGCAGCCCTTTTTTGAAGAATTATTAAAGTGAAATCCCAGATAATTTATATTTACAAATTTGTGAAAAATATTTTGTAAATTACTTGATTTATTTATAAAAGTTGTATATATTTCACTTAGATGCTAAAACATAAGAATCTAAAAAGATTCTTTTAAGCCTTAAGATGAGAGGTACATTTATGGGAGTAACAGCATTTGGAAAAATTTTGAGAAAAAGAAGAATTGATTCTTCGGAAATTCTTGGAGATATGGCAAAGCGGCTTGACGTAAGCGCGTCTTACCTTTCTTCAATTGAAAACGGTCTGCGTGAAATTCCGGACTCTTTTGTTGAAAAAATTGCAGAGGAATACGATCTTTCAGAGGTGGAAAAACAGGAACTTGAAGAAGCACAGGCGCAGTCAAAGGGCAGTGTGAATGTTCCTCTTGGTGAGCAGAAAGATTCAAGTGAATATCTTGAGACCGCTGTAATGTTTGCCAAGGATTTTTCAAAGCTTACAGAAAAGCAGGTAAAAATGATGAAAGAAATGCTTGAAAAGTTTCAGGCGGAATCTTCGGGAGAGAAAAATGGAAGTGGTGCAGTATGAAACACATTTAAAAGACGTAAAATATTCAGAAACTTTAGTTCTTTCTGAAGACGAGATTAAAATAGCTTCGTTCTGGAGCCACTTGCTTTGCACGGCTACTACGAACCAGAAGTTTGACCCGCTTTTTGTAATGGAAAACATAATTCCCCGTTTTGACAGGACTTTCAATTATCTTATTGAGCCGCAGGATTTCTGGAAGCACGGAAAAGATGTTGCGGCTTTTTACAATGTGGCTCAGAATGTGATTGTCATCAGAAGCGATGTCTACGAAGGCGCGCAGAATGGAAGCTATATCGACGTGATTACGGTTGCGCATGAGGTAGTGCACTGTATCCAGTCGATTATCTTGAGATTCATTAGAATTTTTGAGTGCGCGGAATTCAAAAAGGAGCTTTCAAAAATCAAGGCTGAGCAGATTCAGGAGCATGAGTTTCAGACTGATTCGATAATGCGGCTTTTGTTCTCTCCGGAAGAAATCACAAAGGGCAGAACACAGGAGGAGGTTCTGGACGAGTATGTGCTAAAGCCAGTTCTTTCGCTTCTTTTCATTCTGATAAAGAATGTAGGAAAACAGTTCCTGAATTTGCTAAAGGAAGAAAATGCAAAAAGTCCTGCCTTAAATAAGAACTTCCTGGAGGCGGTCTAAAATGAAAAAGAAATATTGTTTTTTAAGGAGGAAGCGGATGCACAATGGAATTGCCGGTGCTCTTGCAAAAAAAAACTTGAACCTACGCCAATAGATTCAAGCTTTGCAATATTAAGTCAGGATATGCCTAACTAAAAAATAACTTTGTATATCCTACTTTTTATTCTGTCTTTTTGCAAGAGCCAGAACAGCGTGCCGGTAAAATTAGATTGTTAAAATTGCCGGCTAAAACATTGCCGCATGGCAAAAAAATCAAAAGGCTCTTCACGCCATAAGTTGAAGAAGGATATATAAATGGAAAATATTTCTACATTAGAAAACAGCTCATCCTTGGTGAGCATAACATTAAAAGAAAACAAATTGAAAAAAGACGGAACTTATTACGCTACTGTAACGCGCAATAAGGCAAGCTTCAGGAACATTCTTTCAGAGATTGCGGAAGAAAACAAAGGAATTGACCCGTTCATTCTGCAGTACTGCGCAATTCTTCTGCAGAAGAAAATCTTAAAATTTCTTGAACAGGGGAAAGCCGTGAACATTCTTGACCTTGGAACTATGTACATTGCAATGGAAGTTTCTGCAAAGTCAAAAACTGAAGTTCCGCAAAACGGAAAGTTCAAGGTAAGGTTTTCTCCTACAAAACTTACAAGCTCTTCTTTGCAGAATCTTAGCATTGACAAAATCGTCTACAACGACAAGTCTCCTGAAATTGATTCTGTGGCAGACATCAGCACTGAAGAAGAGAATGTTCTTTCGTTAGGTGCACCGGCAAAAATAACCGGCGCAAACCTTAAGCTTGGTAGCGAAGAAAGCGGAATCTATTTTGCGGCTATTAGCTCAGATGAAAAATTGGAAGATTCTTCCACTTGGACAAGAATTGACGATTCAAAAGTATTCCGCAACAAGCCTGCGGAGCTGAATTTCTTTGTGCCGCAAACTTTGGATTCTTCTAAAGAATATAAAGTTGTAATAAAAACAAACTACATTTCCGCAAGCGTTACCCGCAAGGAATTTTTGGAGTCCGTCAGCAGCGCTGTAAAAATAAAAGAATAACAACGTTGTAGGAACATCAATTTTCGCCCGGTTCTTTCATGATTCGTTGTGGGGAACCGGACGTTTTCAATTTTCATCTGCCATACAATTTATAGAAAATTTTTTCTGAACGATGTTATAATAATATTTATCTTAACTGTCATTTTCATGCTTGACGCGGGAATCTTGTTCAGTAGGAATAATGTCATTAAATTTAATTTACAACTCTCTTTTACAGGAGCTGCCCCATGCAGAATTATACACTTGAAGCTGCCGCAAAAAGACAAAATGAAATTCAAGAAAGTTTAAAATCGCAGCCGCAGAATTTTCTGCTACCGGTTTTTCATGCGTTTTCACCTGCGGGATGGTGCAATGATCCGAACGGCTTTTCGTTTTTCGGCGGAAAGTGCCACTTGTTTTTTCAGTATCATCCGTATTCAACGCAGTGGGGACCGATGCACTGGGGACATCTTTGCACTTCGGATTTTGTGCGCTGGGAAATTCTTGAGCCTGCTCTTGCTCCTGATTCCGATTTTGACTGCGAAGGATGCTTTTCAGGAACGGCGATTGAATTTGAAGACAGGCATATTCTTGCGTACACTGGAGTTTCAAAAAATAAAAAAGGTGAAACTTTACAGAATCAATGCTTGGCGGAAGGCGACGGTCTTTGCTACAAAAAAATTCTTCAGAACCCTGTGATTAGCGCGGCGAACGTTCCGTTTGAATTTCAGAAAGGAGATTTCCGAGATTCAAAGTTGTGGTGCGAAGACGGAAAATTTTACATGGCTTGTGTCCTCAAAATGCCGGACGGAAAAGGCTCTCTTGTCTGTTTCCGTTCTGAAAATCTTCTTGACTGGAAATTTGTTTCTGTAATTGACAAGAGCAGCGGAAAAAGCGGAATGTGGGAGTGTCCAGACATTTTTAAATTAGACGGAAAGGATGTTGTGATTTTTTCTCCGCAGGAAATGAAGGCTGATTTTGAGAACGGGCTTCACGACGGAAACAACAGCGTCTACATGACAGGATTTCTTAAGCGGCCGGAATTTATTTTTGAGCGTGAAATGCGGACTGAAAATTCCCTTAATTTTGCGCAGATTGACGGCGGAATTGATTTTTATGCACCGCAAACTTGCCTTGCTCCTGACGGACGAAGAATAATGATTGCCTGGATGCAAAACTGGGAATCGTACATTACACCTAAAAATTATCTTTGGTCTGGAATGATGACTTTTCCCCGAGAGCTTGAATTTAAAAACGGAAAACTTTTTCAGAATCCTGTGCGCGAGCTTTTATTATATAGAAAGAAATGCGAATGCGGTGTTGTCTCTGGAACTTCTAGTTTTATAAAAAATGGATTTTCCCATGGCGACATTGAACTTGAATTTTTTTCTGCTTTTGAAAATTCAGCTGACTGCAAAAATCAAGATGAAAAATTTTCTCTTGTGTTAAGTAGAAATGTTGCCGGCAAAAAGTTTTCCGTAGAATTCACTTGCGACTTTGCAGAACAAACGCTTTGCTTTGACCGAAGAAATTCTGTTGAAGGAGGCGGAAAAATAAATTTCCGCAAAATGAAATTTCCGCCGTCTTCGTTCAGAAATGAAAAATCAGCCTATGAAAAAAGGATTTCCTTGCGGATTTTAATTGATACTTGCTCCATGGAAGTTTTTGTTAATGGCGGAGAGTCGGCATTTACAAATGCGTTCTTTCTTATTCCAGATGCTTTTGTTAGCTCTGAAAATTCCGCGGTGCTTGAAATGTCTGTTTCGGAAAATATTCGCGCTGAATACAAGATTTTTAAAATTTAAATTATGGAGATTTGCAAAATGAAAAATTACGATGTTGTTGCATTGGGAGAACTTCTTGTGGATTTTACTCAGAACGGGATAAGTGCGCAGGGAAACTGGCTTATGGAAGCGAACGCTGGAGGTGCTCCGTGCAATGTTCTTGCGATGCTTGCAAAACTCGGGCATTCGGTTTCGTTTGTTGGAAAAGTTGGAGACGATATGTTTGGAAAAATGCTCCAGTCAAAAATTACAAGCCTCGGAATCGGAATTGAAAATCTTGTGTTTTCACAAAAATACAAAACAACGCTTGCTTTTGTTCACACTGCAAATGACGGTGACAGAAGTTTTTCGTTCTATAGAAATCATGGCGCGGATTCGATGCTTGAAAAATCTGAATTAAAACCAGAGTTGATTTCTGATGCGAAAATATTTCACTTTGGAACTTTATCAATGACAAATGAAATTTGCTTTGATGCCACAAAGTTTGCGCTTGAGACAGCAAAAAAATCCGGCGTGCTCCGTTCGTTTGACCCGAATCTGCGGCTTCCGCTTTGGGAAGATGAAAATCAGGCAAAAGAAAAAATTTTATTCGGACTTTCAGAATGCGAAATCTTAAAGATTGCGGCGGAAGAACTTGAATTTGTTTCAGGCAAAAAATCTATTTTTGATGGCGTAAATTGGCTCCGCTCAAAATTCAATATTCCGCTGATTACAGTTACCAAAGGAAAGGACGGAAGTGAAGCATTTTACTCTGACGGAAAAATTTCTTTACATGAAACAGCCGGAACGTTTTCAAATGTAAAAACAATCGACACGACTGGTGCAGGTGACACATTCTGCGCTTGCATATTGCACGAAATTCTTTGCAACGGATATGAATCTTTTTCTGTGGAGCGTCTGCAAAAAATGCTTGTATTTGCAAATGCAGCTTCGTCGCTTGTAACAACAAAAAAAGGCTCACTTTCAGTAATGCCTGCACGCAGTGAAATTAAGCAGCTTATAAAAGATTTCAGCATGAGATAACGGATAAAAAAATTATAAAGTTTTCGATATTGCCCCTTTGTTCTATTGCAATTCTGGCGGAAAGTGCTATTATTTATATAGCAGTTATATAGAAGCTTTTTTTTATTCGCCAGTTTTGCTTTGCAGGGGAGGGCTTGTGAAGTCTAACATTCTTGCTGATTTTCTGAATGATCATTTTGTTTTGTTTACAAGTGTTCTCTCTGAGGTTCTCTGCGCGCTTTATGTATGGAAGGGTTTTAGCGAGGGATTTTTCGCAGGAACTTGGATTGTTGCCCTTATGAATTTTCTTTATATTCCAACCGCGTTTTTTTTCAAGCAGAAATGTTTTTCTTATTTTTATCTTGCTTATTCAACAATTCTTGTTTTTATGATTGCTTTTGAAAAAACTTTTTTGTTCAATAATTTTACGGCTCTGTTTATTGTTTGCATTGTAATAATAATAAAGCCAAAGATAAAATATATTGCCATGTCGCTTTACTTTGCGGCAGTATGCGTTGCGTTTTCAATAAACGGAGAGAGTGTGTTTCATTTTCTGATTCACATTGTCCGCAGCATCTGGTTTGTTGGAAGCGTTTTCTTTGTTCTTGAAAATCAGTTTGAACGCAAGCGGCTTGTGCTTTATGAAGATGAAGTGAAAATCTTAGAACAGCTTTGCGATGGAAAAATCTACCAGAAAGAAGTTGAAGGATTCAGCGAAAATACCGTGTACAGAAAACTCAAGGCGGCGCGTGAACGCAACGGAAATATTACCCGTGAGCAGCTAATCTCTTTATTTAAAAAAGAACGCATGGGAAGAAAATCATCAGAAAAAATATTCCGTCAGATTTAGTTTCCATGCTGCATCTTTTTATTGTCGTCCGCCAAGTTCTTTGTCAAGCGCATAAAGGCCTTCTGGTGTTGAGCCGAACATTTTGTATTTGTCTATAAGCTCTTTTGCCTTTTGCTCTTCTTCAAGCTGTTCGTTTATAAACCAATTCAAGAAATTTTTTGCAAACAAGTTTTTTTCTTTTTCAGCTTGAAAGTAAAGCGTGGTTATGAGATTTGTTACATACTCCTCGTGCTCAAGGCTTTGTTTTAGAGCTTGAGAAATTGTTTCAGGCTTGTTCTTGGGCGCGCCGATTGGCATAAGTTCCACCGGCTGATTTACTTTGCACAAGTAGTCGTAAATTTTCATTGCGTGTTCTTCCTCTTCTTTTGCCTGCTGCTTGTACCATTCAGCGAATCCTGCAAGTCCTTTCATGTCAAAAAAAGCCGCAAACCCAAGATAAATATAAGCCGACTCAAATTCTTTTTGAATCTGCGTGTTTAGCATTGAAGTTAAAGTTGTAGTTGTGTTCATAAAAATCCTCCGTAAAATTTAGTATTCCGCTTTCCAAAGTCTGTGGATGTTACAATATTCATAGGCGGCTTCAACTCTCTCCCCGGTCATAACGGCAAAATCTACGCTTGGAGAATTTCCTGGGCGAAGCCATTTTTGCTGGATTCCCTTGTCGGTTTGAAGCAAAATCCATTCGATGTAATGCTCTGCTTCCGACGGATGAAGTTTTGAGCCTACAGTAACAGAAACTGTGTTTCCCTCAACTTTAATTACAGGAATGTGCTTTTCCGAAGAGCCGTCTGTTGTTCCTGGCACAAGTTCCTGCATTGCTTCTCCGCAGCAAACTGTTGGAATTCCAGAGTCCTTTACGATGGCGATGATTTTTCCGCAGTGCCTGCAATAATAAAATTTCAACTGCATATAGACCTCCAAGAATTTTGCAAAGCCGGATTGAAAAATAACCACAATTTTTTTGTTGCCTATTATTTTTCTTTTGCCTTGCGTTTACGCTTTTAAGATACCACAAAAAAATCATGTGTAAACAAAAAACGTCCGCAAACGGTCATCAAAAAATCACCATCGGTATGGTGAGAGAAAAATTTATTGCTGCTTATAAATAGGTAGTTTAAATTAGAGGTTTTATGAAGGAAAAATGGAAATTGCTGTTTTATTTTAAAATGTAATTTTAATTTTTATGGTATAGACAATATGGCGAAATTACGGATTAAATATTTTGAGAAGGTTTTGATTCAGAAGATGGTTTTATAGACTTTAGTAAATTAACTCTTTTTAGTGGTGGCCAGGGAACTGGAAAAACTACCGTCGCAAAATTATTCTCTTTATGCAGTTGGCTTGAAAAGACCTTTTTTTTGTGGTGATTATGATGTAGCCTCTTTTGGAGCTTTGGATTTCTATGAAATTTGCAGAAATCAGCTTCTAGAAGATTATTTTACTGAAAAAACAGAATTGGAATATGCGGGAAACGCCTGTCATTTTTGGTTTAAAAAGAATGCTTTTTTGGCAGAAGAAATAAAGGTTTCAGTAAATATAAGCGTCCTAAGATAATATATATACCGTCGGAAAGAAATGTCCTTTCTGTAGTAAAGAATTGATAACCTTCCGCCAATGCTTCGTCTTTTAAAAAGAAGATATTTGCAGGGGAGTGAGAATTTAAAAGGTGATGGAAGTTTTAATCTTCCGCTTTCTGGTTACAAGGCTCTTGTAAATAAATCAAGCGGAGAAACTTTTATTTTGGAAGAAAAATCTGGGAGGGCACTTCTTCTTGTATGTGCCTCCAGCGGATTATGGTCAATTGTTCCATCTGCATTGGTAACATCGTATCTTGCTGCACAGTCAGAATTGGAAAGGTTCATGACATCTGGAATTTCAAAGAGCGTTTCAAATGGAACTCTTTGCCGAAATAACAACGGTTGCGAATAAATATACAAATTCATTTTTTTCTAAATGTTGTGGAAGAACCAGCGCAGACTGATAACAATGAAATATTTTTATTTCCAATTTTATTTTGGTATCGGTTAACTTCAATAATTCAATTTAAGAAGTCAAAAACAACATTAGTAAATGGTTTGTATAACTTATATGCAGAAAAAATAAATGAATAGAAAGGTGAAAAAATGTCAGAACAAGTAAGAGTAACTTACGCTCAGAAAAAATTGCTGGATTTACTTCAGGAAAGAAAATTGAAATCCTGGTGTGAAGAAAGAAATGTACCACACGCAGCACTATATAAGCTTGCAACTGGAAACATAGTTCCACCCTTCATAGTAATGAGTTCCCTTGTTCCATATTTTGTACCAGCTGAATGGGTATATTTTACGGATGAGGATATCCCTTATGAAGTAAGAACTTTGGAAACATGGAATCCTGAAGATACCTCTTTGTTCATAAAGAAACATAAACATGATTACATGGAAGTTGCAAAGAAATATGAAATCTCAGAAACAAATGACAGAAATATTTTTGTAAATCGTCGAGCAAATATAACTTTGCTGCAGATGCGAAAAATGGCAAAAGATATAAATCCTGAAGAGTTCTTTATTCCAGCTGATGAAACTATTGATGGCAAATTTTATCCTGAACAGGGAGATATAGTTTTGCATTCAGGAAAGAAGATGCTCGTATTGTCAAGGTATGAAGTAAACAAAAAATACAGTTTCTTTGTAGGAATTGATCTAGTAGATGAAACTACAGATGGTATTGAGGTTGTAGGTGAAAAAGACAGTTATGTTGGATTGGTACAAACTGTGTCTTCCTATGCTTATAGCAGAAAATGTCCTGTTGTGGTTGATAAGATAAATTCTGGTAATCCTTTCGAAGAAATATTGGCAAAATTTAACCAAATTTTCTAAAAAATGTTCTAAACTTGAACACATTTTGTATACTAATTTTCATAAGTATATTAAAATGTTAAATATAGTGAATATTTTGTTCATGAAGATATTTGAGCTTATTATCAGAGTAGGGATGTAAAAGGAGCAGGACTTAGCGACTTTACAGGTTATTTCGGAAAAATTAAAAGAAGCTCCCCAAGCATGCCAGAGAACATTAGCTAAGAAGGCAAATATGTCTTTAGGAATGGTGAATGCAATTCTTGGACGATTTGTTGAACGCGGCTGGATAATGTTGACGAATGTAAATGGTCGTAAGCTTGCTTATGCAGTTACTGCTGAGGGAATTTCTGAGCTTGTAAAACGTGGTAAATCTTTCGCTTTACGGACATTTAAATTAGCAAATGTTTATAGTGAGATATTTTGTAAGAAATTCCTGGAAGCAAAGGCTGCTGGTAAAACAAAGGTTGTTTTGTATGGTGATAGTTATGTAAAATTCATTATTAAATATGCTTGTTCTGAAATCGGGTTGGAGTTTGAGCAAAAAGAAGTTTCTGCCGATGTTCTTATAAATGAGGTTTGTCTTGCTGGTGAATTGAATGATGAATTTTATCAAAAGAGATTATTAGATAATGGATGTATTAATCTACTTGAAATGATTTTAGTATAGGGGCTTTTTTCTATATTTTAATAGTGATTTATTTATTTTTTATGATGAAATGTTTTATTTGTAAATTAGAAAGGAACAGTGGTTTCTTAAAAGAGATGTGTACAATACCACAGGAGGTAGTGTAATAGTTATGATAATGTTTGAACATATAGTTCACCAGTTTGTGGAAAGATTAGGATAATATAGATTGCTTTTAATGTTAATTGTTTATAAATATATAGAAATATTGTTTTCATAATGAAATGTTAATAAAGGATAAAACATAATGGATATAACTACTCTTGGGTTTTTACAGTTTATAGGTGTGGGATTATTGGTTTATTATTTACTTCCACAAAAGTGCAAATGGATGGTTTTGCTTGTTATGAGCTTCATATTCTATTCTTTTGTTGATGTACGTAATGTTTTTTTTATTTTGGCTTTTACAACTTCTTCTTATTGTTTTGGAAGGGCTATAGGAAAAGTATCATTATCAAAGTCTGTAAAAAAGATTGATAAAATGGGGGGGGGTCTGTCCAAAAAGAAATGGGAGTCCCTTTTCTGCAAAGTTTTTTGTAATTTGCGCAATAGTTGTCGATATTTTGATTCTTGTATTAATTAAATTTTTGCCTGCATCTTTAAATCAAAAAGTAGTTTTATATTCAAGATATAAGTTATTTAAGTTTTTTATGCCAATTGGTATTTCTTATTATACTCTCATGTCTATATCTTATGTGCTTGATGTATATTGGGAAAAAAATAAAGCAGAACACAATTATTTTCGGCTTATGCTTTTTACAGGATATTTTCCTCTTTTAGTGCAGGGCCCGATAAGCAAATGGGGACAACTTTCAGAAGAGTTTTTTAAAGAACATAAGTATGATTTTAAAAACATTAAGTACGGTATTGAATTAATGATTTGGGGATTCTTTAAGAAGTTGGTTGTTGCGGACAGAGCTGGTGTTTATGTAAATAATGTTTTTGGAGGTAATGAATTACCTCAGGGATTTAATGTTTTAGTGGGACTTATTCTTTATGGAATTCAGCTATATTTTGATTTCTCTGGAGGTATTGATGTAATTCGAGGTGTGTCGGAATGTTTTGATGTTAAGTTGATTGAGAACTTTAAACAGCCCTATTTTTCTAACTCTTTAGGTGAATTTTGGAGACGCTGGCATATTTCATTGGGTGATTGGATGAAAGACTATATTTTTTATCCCTTTACGATGTCAAAAACCTGTAGAAATATAAAGAAAGCATTAAAGAAAATACATGTTTCAAGTAAGGTAGCAACTCAAATTTCTTTTGCAATTGCAGATCTTTTGGTTTTCTTTTTGGTTGGTATTTGGCATGGAACCGGTTCTAAATTTCTTGCATGGGGTATGTATAATGGTTTAATTTTGGCTTTTAGTGTATTGGCTGCACCTTTATATGAAAGAACAAAAAAAACTCTACATATTAATGATAAATGTAAAGGATGGTTGTATTTTTGTATATTTAGAACATTAGTTATCGTAACAATTGGTTGGGTGTTTGATTGTGGGGCTACAGCTAGTGAAGGAATAAAACTATTTGTAAATTTATTTAGGTTTACCGGGGAAAATATTGTAGGGCTTGGAAAATTTCAAGCTTCTATAATTTTGTTTGGATGTATTCTTCAACTTATAGTTAGTATAATTCATGAAAAAGGAATAAGTGTTCGTGAAAAGCTTTCAAATAAGCCTTTTTGTTTACAATTAATTGTTTGGACTGTGCTATTTCAGTTTATATTATACTTTGCTGCTACTAGTAGAGCGGGAGGATTTATGTATGCGCAGTTTTAAAGTTATTGTTTGTTTTATTATTAATTTTGTTTTAATTTTTTTCTTTTCTTTCTTTTTAAAATTTGGTAATCCATTATATTTGCAACAGAAAGAGGCAAAAAATATATCAGATTTGGATACTCTTATTGTTGGAACTTCTAATGGACGTTTAGGAATAGATCCTAAAATTCTGAATGAGAAACTTGGTTGGAATTCTTATAGTCTTTCTACAGGAAATACTTCTATTTCTGATATTTTTTATCTTGTAAAAGATATCTGTAAAGAAAATCCAAAAGTTAAGCGAATTGTATATGAACTTGATTATGGGTATTGGGGACGTTCTGAAAACTTGGGCTATATTGATGGTTTTAACATGTTTTTTATGGGAGATAATGTAGATATAAAAACTACTTACTTGTTAAATGTACTTCCTACCCAATGTTTTATAAAAGCTTTCTCTAATAATCCACTGACGCCAGAACGTTTTTATAATTCTTTATATGCTCTTAGACAACTGAAGGAAACAGAATATGATTATGGTTCTGTGGTAAAGAGCATTTATAATAAAAATGCTAATGATAAAAGTTTATCTGTGTATGATTCTCTAGGTTATTGGAAAGGAATTAATCCGTCAGAAAATGATAGAAAAAATTATCATCCGATTATGTTTGATGTGAATAATATCAAAAGTATTTATCCAAAAAGATTTCATCAACTTGTGAAATATTGTAAAAAGCATTCCGTTGAACTAATAGTTTTACAGACTCCAGTAGCGCCTAGACAATTATTAGATGAAAATAGGGGTGATTCTCATGAATGGATAAAAAGTCTATGTGAAAGTGAATCTGTACAGTTTATTGACTGCAACTATTTAAAAAAAGGATTGCTTCCTAGATTAGATAATGACTATAGTGATTTTTATGGGCATATGCTGCATCCAATGGCTCAGAGAACTACAAATTTAATTTGTGAAGTTCTTTCTTCTGAAGAACAGGATAATTATTTCTATGGAGATTATTCCGATGTATTAAAAAATATTACTGATGACAAAGGAGCTGTTAAATGAAAAATGTTTTGCAATGGTTAGAGGAATCAGAAATTAAATATTCAGATAAAACCGTTTATTCTAGTGATGAATCTTCAATTAGTTTCTCAGAATTAAAAATAAAATCTCAAAAAATTGGTAGCGGAATAATTAAGAAGAAATTTGAAAGTAGAATTCCTATTGCTGTTGCTTTAGGAAAAGATGTTAAGACAATTGCTGCTTTTTTAGGTGTTGTATATAGTGGGAGACCATATGCTCCTATAGATATAGAAATTCCTGAGGCAAGAATCTTAAAAATTCTAGAATCATTAAATCCTGCTGCATTAGTTACTGATTCCGAGCATGAAGCCTATGCTTCTGAGTGTCTTAGAAAAGCAGGTTGTAGATGTAGTGTTTTAAATATAGATGAACTACTAGAATCAGAATTGAATAAAGATGAATTGACATTTGTAAGAAATAATATGGTTTCTACCGATCCTCTTTATATTATATATACATCTGGTTCAAGTGGAAAACCTAAAGGGGTAATTACTTCCCACGAATCCTTAATTAATTATATAGATGCTTATACTAATGTAATGGGGATTAGTTCTTCTGATATCTTGGGTAATCAATCTCCTTTGGATTATATAGCTGCAATTCGTGATATATATGTACCACTTCTGACTGGGGCACAATCTTATCTTTTAGGAAAAGAGTTATTTATGCAGCCAGATGTTCTTTTTGATAAAATGAATGAAAAAGGTGTTTCTTGTGTTAGTTGGTCAACTTCAGCTTTAACTGTTTTAACAAAACTTGGAGCATTTAAGAATAAAAAACTAACTTATTTGAATAAGGTATGTTTTTCAGGTTCTGTTATGCCAGGAAAGGTTTTGAATTTATGGCAGATTAATCTTCCTAATTGTAAATTTGTTAATCAATATGGACCTACAGAAGCAACTGCTTCGTGTACATATTGGGTGGTTGATCATCTAATTCAAGAAGGGGAATCAATTCCTATTGGCATAGCCTATGATAATTATCGAGTGTTCTTATTGAATGATGACGGAACAGAGACAAAGAAGGGCGAGCAAGGGGAAATTTGTGTTGCAGGGCCTGTTCTTGCGTTGGCATATTATAATGATATAGAACGCACACATGCAGCTTTTATTCAAAATCCATTAAATCATTCATTCAATGAACTTATCTACAAAACAGGCGATTACGGTAGTTTCAGAGAAGATGGGTTACTTGAATTTCATGGTAGAATGGATAGACAAATTAAACATATGGGACATAGAGTTGAACTTGACGAGATTGAAAATGCAACAATGCAAGTACAAGGTGTTAAGGAATGTGCAGTTTGCTATGAACAGGAAAAAGAACAAATTCATCTTTTCTTTAATGGGGACGTGGAAGTACGTGATGTTCTTATAGAGCTTCGCAATAGGCTTCCATTATTTATGGTTCCAAGAAAGGCTCAGAAGATGGAGCTACCAAAATTGCCGAATGGAAAGATTGATTTAATAAGTCTTAAGGCTACTTTTACTAAATAATAAAAGTATGCATAATAAACAAGATATAAAAATATAAAAGGAGTATGAACTATGAAAAATAAAGTAATGGAGATTTTGCAAGATGTACGTGCTGATGTTGATTTTGAAAAGGAGACAAAATTAATTGATGATAAAATCTTGGAATCGTTTGATATTATCTCTTTAGTTGCAGAATTGAATGACGAATTTGAAATTGAAATTGGACCTAAAGAGTTAACTGCAGAAAATTTTAACTCCGTAAACTCTATTATTTCAATGATTGAAGGCTTAAAGAATGAATAATTTTATAACTCCTTGTTTTGTATATAATACCGATAATCTTAAAGATCGTATGAAATTTATACGGAATACTCTAAGTCCAGCATGTCAGCACGGACTCACTTTTTCTATAAAGTCAAATTCCTTTGTTATCGGTGAAATTTTGGATGCTATTGATCATCTTGAAGTTTGTAGTTATGGCGAACTTAAAATGTGTAAGGCTCTAAAAGTTCCTGGGAGTAAAATAATATATTCTGGTGTAATGAAAGATCTTGCTGATATTCGGGATGCAATTTCATATGATGTTGATATTCTTACTGTAGAGAGTCCATTACATTATCAACTAATTGAACAAGTTTCTAAAGAAAGTAAAAAGGATGTTCAGGTAATTCTTCGACTTTCAAGTGGTAATCAGTTTGGAATGGACATTAACAATATTATGAAAATTGTTAATGATAATTTGCAATCGAGGGATAAGAATATTAAGATTTTGGGTCTTCATTTTTATTCTGGTACACAGAAAACAAAACTTCGTCAAATTGAAAGTGATTTGAATAAGATTAGATTATGTCTTGAATCTCTTCAGGATGAGTGTGGTTATATTCCATCTTTAGTTGAATATGGACCAGGTTTAGCAATAGAGTATTTTGATGCACCATATGAGGAAAAAGATGTTGCATTAATAAAGGAAATCGCTCCAATAATAAATAATTTTGCTATGGAATATCCTTTGGGTATTGAAATGGGAAGATTCTTAGCTGCACCTTGTGGAAGATATCTAACATCTGTAAAAGATATAAAAACAACAGAAGGTGTGAACTATGTAATATTAGATGGAGGAATGCATCAACTTCACTATCATGGACAGATGATGGCAATGAAAGTTCCTCCAATTATGCAAAATACAAAACGAGGTGTGAAGGAAAAATATTGCCTATGTGGTAGTCTCTGTACAGTTGCAGATGTTTTAGTTCGTGAGATTGAATTAGAAATGCTTGAAGTAGGTGATGTTTTATCTTTTGATAGATGTGGAGCGTATTCTGTAACAGAAGGTTCTTCTTTGTTTCTTTCACATCCTTTACCTGCAGTTTATCTTGAGAAGAATAAAACTACTGTTCTTGTAAGAGAAAGCATGTCATCATGGAAAATAAATACTTCGCTGAGATAATACTATGAAAATTGGAATTCTTACTTTATGGCTTGGAGTTGATAACTATGGCCAACAACTCCAAATTTATGCTTTACAAAAATATTTACGAAATAATGGTCATGATGCTTATTTAATTAGGTATGCATATCAAACAGATATACTTTATACTTCTGAAAAAAATAAACTTTCAAAAAAAGTTTTGCGCCTTCTTAAAATTTTCAATCCAATAAAATTAAAAACTTATATAGCTAATAAAATATTACTTTCAAAAGTATCTCGTATTAATAAAGAGAATTCTCGAGGTTTTGAAGAATTTCGAAAGAAATATGTTCATGTGAGTGAAGAATATTATAAAACTTATGACGAAATAAAAATAAATCCTCCAGAAGCCGATGCTTACATTGTGGGTTCTGATCAAGTGTGGAACCCGGCATGTTTGAATTCAAATCTTGAAGTTGGACGTAATTTAATGAATACTTTCTTTTTTAACTTTGGGAAAAAAGATATGTTGAGAATAGGATATGCTGCAAGCTGGGGAATAACAGAGTTACCAGATGATTGGAAACAGGCTATTAGCCCTTTGATTGTTAAGTTTAATTTCATAGGAGTTAGGGAAAAAAGTGGTATCAAAGTGTGTGAAGATTGTGGCTATAAAGCTACAGAATTTCATGGTCCTGCACAATGGGTATGTGATCCGACTTTATTATTAACTGCAGAACAGTGGCGATGTTGGTATAAACAGGAGTATGAAGAGAATAACTCTGAAGAAAAAAATAAGTATGATAAGAATACTGATAAACCATATATTTTATTTTATTACTTAAATAATGGTTCGAATTTTAATATTAAAGCTTTATATGATTTTGCAAAAGAAAGAAATCTTGAAGTAAAATATGTAAGTGGTAATAGCAATATAGATAAATACAAAAAAATCTATCCAACAAATGATGAGTGGTTGAATCTTATAGATGAAGCAGAATATGTTGTTACAGATTCTTTCCATGGTTCTGTTTTTAGTATTCTATTTAATAAGCAGTTTGCAACTATGGAATTAAAAGGTAAGAATTGTGGTATGAATGAAAGATTAAATTCATTGTTTGAACTTTCACATATTTCACCTCGGTTTATTAAAGATTGTGATACAAATCCTGATTTCAGTATTCTAGATTGTACTTACAATGCGGAAATTAACAATGGTGGAGGGGAGATCCTTCTGAAGGTGCTTAATAGTTAATATTGTGTAACTATTAACATCATAAAATTTTTTAATATTGTAAAATAATCATTTACAGATTTGCTTTCAATGTTTTATTTGTTTATACCGAAATTTCTCTTCATAGAATCGTAAATTTTGGTAGGGTAAAAATGGGGTAATTTGAATGTATTAAAAATAGTTGATGTTATGATGTTATTGATGAGTTCTTGTAAATGCGAAAAAACTTATCAATAAAATTTAATAATTTTTATTATCGTAAAATGTCCGATTTTTCAATGAATATCGGATGATTTTAAATATGTGGGTTTAATATTTTACATATTACCTTATGAGTAAAAATATATGATTAATATTGGGACTAAAACAGACTGTTGTGGATGTAAAGCATGTTTTGATATTTGCCCTAAAAATGCAATATCATTTAAAGTTGATATAGAAGGCTTTTGGTATCCTGAAGTAAATAGTGAATTATGTATTAATTGTAATGCTTGTAATAAGGTATGTCCGATTGAAAATATTAGTAGACTTAAAAAGAATGATTTAGAACAGTCAGAATGTTATGCAGCTGAACACAAAAATCTTGAAGTTGTTTTTGATAGTACTTCAGGAGGATTGTTTTCTGCATTAGCTGATATCATGTACCGAAGAGATGGTTATGTAGGCGGAGCTATATATGATGAGAATTTTACAATTCACCAATATGTTTCTAATAATAAAGAAGACCTTCCAAAACTGCGTTCATCAAAATATTTACAGAGTGATTCAGAAGGATTTTATAAAGAGGTAAAAAAACTTTGTATTGCTGGAGAACTTATTCTTGTTTGTGGAACTCCTTGCCAAATGGCAGCTCTTAGGGCTTATCTAGGAAGAGATTATGAAAATCTTCTCATAGCAGATTTTGTTTGTCTTGGAGTAAATTCTCCAAAGATTTGGAGAAAGTATCTTGATTCATTCGAAGAACGATATGGCTCTCCTGTGGTTTATGTGAAGGCAAAATCTAAAGAATATGGTTGGCGAAATCTTACGCAAAAAGTAACTCTTGAGAATGGAAAATCATACTATGAAACTTTTTCAAAAAGTTTATGGACACAAGGTTATCTGACTACAAATGTTTATTGTAGACCTTCTTGTTATGATTGTAAGTTTAAAGGTTTCCCAAGAATATCTGACATTACCTTGGCAGATTTTTGGGGAATTGAAAAGTATAGTAGAGTACTTGAAAAAAATCTTGGGACTTCACTTGTAATGGTTAATTCTGAAAAGGGGAAAAAATTTTTTGAAGAGGTGAAACCACGGATAAATTATATTCCAATGGATTTTAAGAATATATTTGCAAAAAATCCTGCTCTTGTACATTCAATAGAATCACCTAAGGTTGATCGTGATGAATTTTTTGAATATGCAGATGGACATACTTTCACGGAAATTGCAAACAAATATATTGAAAAAAATAAAATAACTTATAATCAAAAAATTAGAAAATTAATAAAAGATGTTTATCACTTTGTATTTTTTAAACGTTGTTTTAATGCGAATTTTGCAAAGACTATTTTGGCAAATCATAAGATTAATATAAGCTTAATAAATATATTAAATGGGAAAGGAATCATTATAACCCCAAGTACTGTAGTAAAAATTTCAAAAACAGCAACAGTAAAAATTAATGGATTAATTAGATTAGGAAATAAAAAAATGAAGCAATCAAACTTGGAGACACGATTGTTAATAGAAGATAATTCAAAATTTATAGTTGATAATGATTGTTTCTTTGGATACGGTTCTGATATTGAAGTTTTTAAGGGGGCAGAACTCCATATCAAAGGTCGTGGAGATGGAATAGATGCAATACCAGGTTCGAATTGTAATACTACAATTATTTGTGCTAAAAATATACAAATTGGAAATGATGTTATGATTGGTCGGAATGTTACAATTCGTGATAATAATGGGGGGCATTATATGAATTTACCTGGGTATAAAGAATCGCGACCTGTAATTATTGGGGATAAAGTTTGGCTTTGTGAAGGTTGTACCATTATGCCTGGTGTAAAAATAGGTGATGGTGCTGTTATAGGAGCAGGTGCTATAGTGTATAGTAGTGTTCCTGCTAATACTATGGTTTCAGGAAACCCAGCGAAAGTGGTGGAAAAAAATGTTCTTTGGAAATATTAATTTTTCATAGAAACATTTTAATATATTATATTAAAAATTTAATTTGGAGAAAATTATGGATTTAAATGAATTTGTAAAAAATTTTGCAGAACAATTTGACGATACACCAGTTGAAGAATTTGCAGTAGGTACTATGTTTCATGAAATTGAAGAATGGTCTTCTATGACTGCTTTAGGAATAATAGGAATGATTGATGCAGAATATGGAGTTGTTATTACTGGTGATGATATACGTAAAGCAGAAACAATTGAAGATTTATTCAATATAGTGAAAGGTAAAAAATAAAACGGGAGTTTTATGATATTATGAGTGAAAAATCTCTTTTTGGTCTAGATGAAAAAATTATTCTTGTGACTGGAGCCTCTAGTGGGATTGGAAAAGAAATTGCGATTCTGTGTTCTAAAATGGGGGCATCTTTAATTATCACTGGAAGAAATGCGGGCAGACTAGAAGAAACAAAAAAAGAGTGTAGTTCAAATAAAGTAACAATTATTTCTGCAGATCTTGTTTCTGAACAATCTATTGAGGAATTAGTTGCTAAATTACCAGTTTTAGATGGCGTAGTTCATTGTGCTGGTGTTTGTAATACTACTCTTTGCAAGCAGATAAAGCAAAGTGATGTAGAGACTATGTTTAATATAAATTTTATCGGACCTGTTATTTTGCAAGCTTCTTTATTAAGAAACAAGAAACTTGCAAAAGGTTCTTCTATAGTATTTATGGCTTCTAGAGCGGCTGAATCTCCAGCTATTGGTAATGCTTTGTATTCGGCCTCGAAGGGTGCTATTATTTCATATTCCAAATGTTTAGGATTAGAACTTGCTCCAAGGAAAATACGTGTTAATTGTGTGGCTCCAGCTATGGTTTGGACAGATTTAATTATAACGGTAGGAATGGATAAAGTTTATCACGAGGAAGCTGAAAAAAAATATCCATTGGGAAGATATGGAAAGACTGAAGATATTGCACCGTTAGTTATTTATCTTTTATCTGATGAGAGTTCTTGGATGACAGGTTCTGTTATAGATATAACGGGGGGGGGCGAGGGTACTTTAACAAAATAAAAGTACTATGGAGTTATTATGAAAGAAGCTTATATAAAGTGTATAGAATATTACTTACCAGAAAAGGTTTATACAAACGTTGATTTAGCTAAGGATTTTCCTGAGTGGCCTGCAGAAAAGGTTAATAAAAAAATTGGAGTAAATGAACGCCATATAGCGAATTCTGATGAAACTGCAGGTGATATGGCAGTAAAAGTAGCTGAAAAGCTTTTTAGTAATCATTTGGAATTAAATAAAGCTGATATTGATTTTGTAATTCTTTGTACACAAAGTCCTGATTACTTTTTACCCACAACAGCATGTATTATTCAGAATAAAATCGGTCTTCCAACCACTTGTGGAGCTTTCGATATAAATTTGGGTTGTTCTGGATATATTTATGGATTATCTATTGCAAAATCTTTGGTTGTATCAGGAATAGCAAAGAATGTTCTTTTTCTTACGGCTGAGACTTATAATAAATATATTCATGAAAAGGATAAAGGAAATCGTTCAGTATTTGGGGATGCATCAACAGCGACAATTATATCTGAATCAGGAAAATGGAAAATTGGAAGTTTTTCGTATGGTACAGATGGAAGTGGTGCAGAGAAGTTGATAGTAAAATCTGGTGCTGCACGACATAAAGTCCCTTACAATGATATTAGCATAAATGAAAGCGGTAATCCTATATCAGGTGATTATCTTTATATGAATGGTTCTGAAATATTTAATTTTACATTACAGGTTGTTCCACAACTTGTTGAGGATACGCTTTCTAAAAATAAAATTATTCAAGATGAAATTAATTTTTTTATTTTTCATCAGGCAAATTCTTATATGCTAGAATTTTTAAGAAAGAAAATAAGAATACCAGAAGATAAATTTTATTATTTCCTTGAAAAAACAGGTAATACAGTTTCTAACTCAATTCCAATCGCACTTTATGAAGCTGATAGAGAAGGAAAGGCAAACGGAAAAATTTTACTTTGTGGATTTGGAGTTGGGCTTTCGTGGGCTGGTACTGCAATTGAGAAGGTGGATTAATGAATTTATTACTTATCGGTGGAACGGGGGTTATTAGTTCGGCAGTAACAGCCGAAGCTCTTAAGAATAACATTGAAGTAACAATGGTGAATCGAGGGCAAAGAGAAATTCCAAATGGCGTTTTATTGGTTAAAGCGGACAAAAATGATTATGATACGATTGCACAGGCTTTAGCTAATAAAAAATTTGATGCAGTATGTGATTTTTTATGTTTCACCCCAGAAGAAATAAATACAAGTTTTAATTTTTATAAATCATATTGTAATCAATATATATTTATTTCATCTTGTGCAGTTTACGATACGCGTAAGGTAAATATTTGTTACGAAGACTCTCCCAAGGTTCTTGATATGTGGGAATACAGTGTAGATAAATGGGCTTCCGAACAATTATTGGATAAAATAAGTAAGGATTCTAATGTACCCGTTACAATAGTAAGACCTTGTGTGACTTATGGGAACTCTAGAATTCCATATGGTATTACACCACCATATGGTTATCATTGGACTATGTGTGAACGAATTATATCTGGAAAGCCAATTATCAGATGGAACAAAGGCGAGAATAAATGCAATATGATGAGGGTTGAGGATTTTGCGATTGCTTTTGTTGGCCTGCTTGGGAATCCTAAAGCATATGGAGAAGCATTTAATATCTGTGGGGATGAAATACCTTCATTTAACGAAGTCTTGGATTGTGTTAGTGAATATTTAAAAAAATCTGTTCATACAGTTGATATTACTAGTGAGTTTTATGCAAAAAACCTTCCTTCACGTGCTGGAGAAATTTTAGGGGGTAGGTCTATTGATGCTATTAATAGCAATGAAAAAATAAAAGCAACGGTTTCAAATATTGCGCCAAATATTTCATTAAAAGATGGAGTATTTAAAACTTTAGACGCGTATAAGAACAATAACTATCAGAAAGGAATTAGTTTTGCTTTTGATGGGGAATGCGACCGAATAATTAGTAAATGGTGCAAAAAAAATGGTATTAGTATAAAAGGAATGTCATTAAAATTTGTAGACTATCATGGAAATGCTAGCCGAAAAGATAAAATTGATTATTTACTTGAGAGATATAAAGATAATTATTTTGTAATCTTTTTCTTGTTTGTTCGGCGATGCGTAAATAAGATGAAAAATATTCTTAAAAAAAATAAAAATATTTATTAAATAATAAAAGACTTGATATAAAAAAATTAGAAATATGTATGAGATATAGAAAATATGGACAATTGGTCTTTTAGATAGAGTAAACTTGGTAACTTGATTTAAAGGGAAAGGGAAAAAAGAAGTCTTTTTGTATTGAAAGTATAGGATGACTATGTGATATGGAACAATCAAATAGTAAACGTATAGTTAAGAATACAATATTTTTATATTTTCGTATGTTATTGATAATGTTTGTGGCATTTTACACATCAAGAATTACATTGAAAATTCTTGGTGTAGAAGATTATGGAATATATCAATCTGTATGTGGAGTAGTTACATTTCTTGCTTTTATCAGTAATGCATTAGGGGGTGGAACATCTCGTTTTATTACTTTTGAAATGGGAAAAGAGAATCCAAAACTTCGCACGTTGTTCTCAACCGTAAGGCTTGCTCATATAGTTTTAGGAATATTAATTGTAATTGTTGGGGAAGTAGTAGGCCAATGGTTTATTAAGTATAAATTAATTATTCCTCAGGAACGAATATCAGCTGCTCAATTTGCCTTTCATTTTTCGATGATAACGACTTTCTTTCAAATTACTCAAGTTCCATATAACGCAATAATCATTGCATACGAAAGAATGAATGTTTATGCTTATGTAAGTATTGCTGAGGCTATCTTGAAACTATCTATTGTATTTTTGTTAAATATGTTAGCTTTTGACAAACTACAAGTTTATGCCGTTTTAATATGTTCTGTTACAATTATAGTAATAGTAATATACAAAGTTTACTGTAGAATAAACTTTCAGGAAGTACGAAGTAAGCTTGTATTTGATAAGGAAATGTTTAAATCTGTTGCAAATTTTTCTAGTTGGAGTTTGCTAAGTAATTCTGCAATTTCATTTGCTAATCAAGGGGTAACAATTGTAACGAATATGTTTTTTGCACCTTCTGTTGTTACAGTTCGTTCTTTAGGTTTACAGATTAATAATATTGTAAATCAATTTATTGGGAATTTTAGAACTGCTGTTAATCCACAAATCGTAAAAAATTATGCAGCGGGGGATTATAATGCATCTAAAAAACTAACATTAAATTTTACCAAATATACTTTTTATTTAAGCTATCTAGTAGTTCTGCCATTATATTTACTTGTTGAGCCTGCTCTAACGATTTGGTTAGGTCAGATTCCTAATGGTACAATACCTTTTGTAAAATTGGCATTAGTACAATCTCTCTGTCAAGTATTTGATACATCTTTATATTCAGCAATTTATGCGAAAGGACAAATTAAAGAAAATGCATTAATAAGTCCTATTTTTGGATTTATTCAATTGCCTATAATTTATGTATTATTTAAATTCGGTTTTTCTCCTATTGCATTGGGGTGGGTTGCTGTTATTTGTTATGGAATATTAGGTATTGTAGTAAAACCGCTAATCGTTCACTTTGTAGTAAAATATTCATTAAGAGAAATTTACCATATTATTTTTTGGTGTCTTATGGTTGCTGTTTTATCTGGGGTATTTCCAATATTTCTTGCAAAAATTTTAAATGTAAACATGGTTTTAGGTTTTTTCATTGTTTTATTTTCAAGTTTTATTTCTATAGGATTGGTTGTATTCTTTATTGGAATTGATAAAGATATGCGACGAGTTTTGATTAGATTTGTAAAACAAAAGTTCATTAGGAAATAATGATACTTTCAAAGCTGATGATATAATAAATACAATTGATAATATTGGATATAGGATAGTATGTAATATATCAAGCAGCGTAGAAAGATATTATACTTAATTTTTATAGAGGTATTTATTTATGAAAAAGGTGATGTTTATTTACGGAACACGTCCTGAAGCTATTAAAATGGCACCGCTCGTAAAAGAATTTCAAAAATATCCAGAGGATTTTAAAGTAGTTGTATGTCTAACAGGGCAGCACCGCCAGATGCTTGATCAGATAAATGCTTTCTTTGGAATTAAAGGCGACTATGATTTGAACCTGATGAAGCCGAATCAGACATTGTTTGATATTGTTTCGGGGTGTTTGCTTGGCTTAAAAGATATTCTTGTAAACGAAAAACCGGATTTGGTTTTTGTTCAAGGAGATACATCTACTGTATTAGCTGGGGCTTTGGCTTCATATTTCTGCAAAGTTCCTGTGGCACACTTGGAAGCCGGTTTGCGAAGCGGAGATAAATATTCTCCATTTCCGGAAGAAGGAAACAGAATCCTTACAGGTCATATTGCGGACTGGCACTTTGCACCTACTGACAGGGCTGTGGAAAACCTAAAAGCAGAAGGTGTTACTAAGAATGTTTGCAAGGTGGGAAATACTGTAATTGATGCCTTGCACCTTGGTCTGGACTTGATTAAAAAGTCAGATGAAAAGGTTTATAAAGACTTTTTCAGTTTCCTTGATTTTTCAAAGAAAGTAATTTTAGTTACTGGTCATAGGCGTGAAAGTTTTGGAGATGGTTTTGAGCATATCTGTAAAGCAATTGCACACATTGCTGATAATCACAGTGATGTTCAGCTTGTTTATCCTATGCACTTTAATCCGCATGTAAGAGAGCCTGTAATGAAATATCTTTCGGGTAAGCCTAACGTTCATCTGATTGAACCGCTTGATTACCCATATCTTATATGGCTTATGGAAAAATGTTTCTTTGTGCTTACTGATTCGGGAGGAATACAGGAGGAAGCACCTGCTCTTGGAAAGCCTGTCCTGGTTATGCGTGATGTTACAGAACGACAGGAGGGTGTGGAAGCTGGAACTGCAAAACTGGTTGGTACAAATTATGATGCGATTGTAAGCAACGTTGAGCTTTTGCTTGGTAACGCTGATGAATATGCAAAGATGGCTAATGCTGTTAATCCTTATGGCGATGGTACAACTAGCAAGCAGATTGTTGAGATTCTGAGGAATTAAGAATGAAAATATTATATTTAATGCACGTTGATTGGAATTGGATAAAGCAGAGACCTCATTTTATTGCGGAAGAATTGGGGAAAAATGGATTTGATGTGGATGTTTTGTTTATACCATATCAAAAGAAATTTCTTGTTGATAACGTGGCAGAAAATGTTTCATTAAAACCTATAAAACAATTAAGAGGCCGCCGTTTTTCAATTATCAGAAAAATGAATTCTCTTTTATATAAAATTATAGTAAAACATACATTAAAGACAAAGGATTATGATTATGTCTATATAACACATCCTTCTATGTATGTTAGTCATCTTAATAAAAAAATTATTTATGATTGCATGGATGATAATGCGGCTTTTTCTATGTCAGATAAAAAAAGAAGAAGAATTTTGGAAACTGAAAAAAAAATTATACAAAATGCAGATATTGTACTCTTTAGTGCAGAATATCTTTCTAAAATTGTTATAGATAGAATAGGTTTTGTTCCTAAGACTTATAAAATTATAAACAATGCAATAAAACTTCCAACTGTGACTATTTCTGAAAAACAGATAATTGAAAAAAAACGTAATGATGACAATATTATTATTACATATATAGGAACGGTTTCAAATTGGTTTGATTTGGAATTGTTACGGAATGTTCAGAAAAAATATTCTGATAAAAACATAATATACAATTTATATGGTCCGGTTGATTATAATGCTGATTTTACAGGATTTAATTTAAAAGGACCTGTGCCGCATGAAAGAATATTTGATGCTATGCTTGAATCAGACATATTGATTATGCCATTTGTTTTGAATGATTTAATAAAATCAGTAAATCCTGTAAAGCTATACGAGTATATTTATTCGGGAAAACCGATAATAAGCCTTGAATATGGAGAAACTATAAAATTTAGCGATTATATATACTTGTACAAGCCAAGTGATACAGATAGTTTTATTAATTGTTTAAATGAAATAAAAGCAAATAATTATGCTGGAAAACAGTCTTTAGCTAATGCTCAGAAATTTGTTTATGGTAATACTTGGGCTGAGCGTGCTAATGAAATTATTAGCATATTGTGATTTTTTATAATTATGAATGAAGTTATAGTTGTAAAAAATAAAGAAAGAACTCCTCTTTACGATGTAGCAAAGGGAATTTGTATTATTTCCGTAGTGCTTGGGCATTTGGGAATTGCTACGCGGTTCGTGTATTTTTATCATCTACCAGTTTTCTTTTTTATAAGCGGACTTTTCCTTAATGCCGAAAAATATTCTTTTAAGGATTTCCTGCTGAAAAAAATAAAATCGCTTTATGTTCCCTATGTAATCATAAGTTTGTTATTTGCAATTATATTTGATTTTCAAAATATGAAAAACATAAAGTATGTTTTACGGATATTTCTGTTTGATAGTAAGGCTCCGTTTACCGGTACTTTTTGGTTTATTCCTTGTCTGCTTATAAACAGTACCATTGCTTTTATAACAGAAAAACTGACCGTAAAATTTGACAGGAAAGTACGGCATGGAATTTATTTTGGATTATTTTGTTTTTATGTTTTGATGACTTTTATTTTTTACAAACTAGATGTTCATTTATATTATAATCTGCATCTTATTCCATGGTTGCAAATTATTTATATTCTTGCCTTTTTATTTAAATATTTTCATCTCCAGAATATCTTAGAAAATAAAAAAGTTTCAATAATAATTGGGATTTCTGGTTTTATATTACTTCTTTTAGCGACTTTGTTTACCAAACTTAGAATCGATATTGTACAAAATCAATTTATGAACAGTTTTTTATGGATTGTGTTTAATTTTATAGGAATATGCTTTGTTTTTGGGGTATCTTCTTTAATTCAAAAGCTTAATTTATTCAGCCTGATAGGAAAACATTCTTTTTATATTATGTGTTTTCATTTTGTAACCTTTGCATTTATAAAAGTAATTTTGTCTGGATTTAAAGATTTTGATTTAGGGTGGGAAATGGAATATTCTTCTTATTGGTTTATATATTGTATGGGGGGGGTATTTGTGCCTTTAGTTTTAAGTTTACTAGTGAATTTTTTGAAAAAAGAGGTTAAACTTTTATGCAAAAAATAATCCACATATATACATTATTTTATATTTTTTTGATATTTTGCTCGTCTTTATTACAGAGCATTCCTGGTATTGCTGTATTTCGTGAAGGATATATATTGTTTTTATTTCTTTTATTGTTTATATTTTTTGATAAATTAAGATTTAATAGAAACTTACCACTGATTTTAATTTATATATTTGTCAATTTTATCTCATTTTGTATTTCTCCAAATAAAGCTGATGCTTTGAGTTCTTTTATTTTATATATATCAGGACCTTTGTTATTTTGTTTTATAACATGTCTGCCATTGAAAAAAAAATTTTTATTTAGCTTAGAACATTCTATAATTAAGATTTTTATTATTTTTATTCTAGTTGGGATAATCATTTACCCAGTTCAACAGCAATTTTATGCTATGTTTGGTATTGATTCAAAACTTGGGAATTTTATTAATATGTATAGAATTTCTTCGACAGGAGAGATGAAAATGAGATTGTCCGGTTTATGTGTGCATCCTACAACAATGGGTAGCATTTGTTTATTTGTATTTCTATATGAATATTTAATGTTTAATCGAAAAAAATCTGTAATTACGGCAATCCCATATTATTTATCAAATACGCGTTCTATTATTATGGGAACACCTGTTTGCTGGTATATGTTTCTACCACCTAAGAGAAAAATTTGGATAACTTTTTTAGTCCCTATTTTTATTGCAATAGTAATAATGATTTTAACAAAAACTGTCTTGGACTCATCTTTGTTAGTACATTTTGAAGATTTATTTCTTAATGGACCAAAATTATTACTTAAAAATGTAAATCTTATAGGTCATGGACATGGCACAATGTCTCCATTTGCTTCTAAAGCAAGTTTTATTCATGTAGAATCTGATTTGTATATAGCGCTAATGCAGATTGGAATATTGGGAACTGCATTATATACTTTTATAATTTTAAGGTTTCTGCGCACGTTGAAAAAAGATAATAATCCCAGCAGCAAATTCTGTGCATTTGTCGTTGTTTGTATAAATATAGGATGCATAGTTTTGTCTTATTACTGTATTAGAATTCTTTCTAACTTTATGTGGCTTGAGTTAGCATTATACTTTTCAAAAAGAAGATATATATGTCAAAAATAGATGTTTCGGTGATAATTGTTAATTATAATACAAAACTTCTCTTGCAAAATTGTTTGGATTCTGTTTATTCACAAACAGGGGATATATTTTTTGAAGTTATAGTTAGCGATAATGGTTCAACAGATGGTTCTATTGAAATGGTGAAAGTGAATTTTCCAAATGTAATTTTAATTGAAAATAATACAAATTTAGGTTTTGGTACTGCAAATAATAGAGGTCTTAAAATTGCACAGGGTAAATATATTTTGTATTTAAATAGCGATACTGTGCTAAAAAATAACGCAGTAAAATGTTTTTATGATTATTGGGAAGCACATTCAGAAGAAAAAATTGGAGCATTGGGTTGTAATTTATTAGATGAAAATGGTACTTATGCACATTCTTTTGGTGATTTACCAAACACTAAGAAATTTGTTTTTGAACCAATTAGATTTTTTATAACTTCACTTGTAAAGAGTTTTTTTATGATGACTTTACATAAAATCCCATCTCTATTTATTACAAAACCAAATTATATAAAGTATGTGGGAAAAGTTGGCTATATTACGGGAGCTGATTTATTTTTAAAAAATGATAAAAATGCATATTTTGATGAACGTTATTTTATGTATTATGAAGAAAGTGATTTAGAATTAAACATTCATAAGCAAGGACTTGAAATGAGAATTATTGAGGAACCAGAGATTTTCCATCTTGAAAAGGGATCTGATAAAGGTAAAATTCAATATTCGTTTTCTAGCATATTTAATGAAATTTCTCGTATTAAATATTATAGAAAAAACGGAAATTTTCTTGCAAAGTTATGTATACCGTTTGTAAAAGTTTTTGTTATTTTAACTTGGCTTAATCCGTATTATTTTTCAAAAACAAAAAAATATTTTGGAATATATATAAAGGCATAAAGAGGGAAATATGAAATCGATTTTATTTTTAACAAATTTATTACCTTACCCTGGAAAATCAGGTGGAACTCAAACTACCTTAAAAAAATTGGATAATTTTATAAAAGAAGGATTTGAAGTGTCTTTTGTCTTTATGAAAACAAAAGACACTTCGGAAGAATTGTTTTCTGAATTTATTTCACTTTATTCGGACACGTGCCATATTTTTTATGAAATTAATGATAACAATGTACGCTCAGTTGCTAGCTTTGCAAAAAGTTTTTTAGAGGGAATACCATTAAACATATATAGAAATAGATGTGCATCTTTAACAGCAACTGTTAATAATCTTATAGATGAAAATAACTTTGATATAATTTTCTGTGATCATTTGGAAATGTTTCAATATGTTCCTTCAAAAGTCTATGCAAAAACAATTATGCTTGAGCATAATGCAGAATACATGATTTGGCGTAGATATGCTAAGCAGGTGAAAAATCTTATTCTGAAAGCTGGAATCTTTTTTGAATCTAGCAGAATGAAAAAGTATGAACTAAATGCATGTGATAAACTTCGCTTCGTTATTATTGCGCCTTCTGATAAGAAATATGTTTCAAAAAGAAATGAAGATAAATTCATTGATACTTACCATCCAGCCAATGATTTTATGCTTCAATTGCCGTTACCAGAAAACAAAGATAATAATCTAAATCTCTTATTTATTGGTACTATGTCCTGGATTGCTAATTATCAAGGCGTTTTTTGGTTTATAGATAAAGTTCTTCCTCATATTGTTGAAAAAATTCCAAATACTGTTTTTCATGTAATTGGGAAGTTTAATGGAGAAACTCCAAAAGTAGATAACAAAAATGTTATTTTGCATGGTTTTGTTGATGATATAGAGCCGTATTACAAGGATGCTAATATTTTTGTATGTCCTTTGTTATTTGGTTCTGGAATTAAAATTAAAGTTCTCGATGCAATGTACAGAGGATTGCCTCTTGTTACTACAACTGTAGGTGCAGAAAATCTTAGTCTGATTTCTGGTGAGCATTGCTTTATAGAAGATGATCCAGAAAAAATGGCGGAAGCAATCATAAAACTTTATGAAAATAAAAATCTTGCTTTTCAATTTGCTAATAAGAGTAGAGATTTAGCTAAGAAAAAGTATACATGGGAAGTAGAGAATAAAAAAGTAATGAATATGATACAGACAATATATAACGAGGTTGAAATATGATAATCACCCAAACCCCCTTCCGCATGAGCTTTTTTGGTGGGGGGACAGATTTTAATGGATTTTTTAATGAACATGGTGGAGCAGTTCTAAGTACTACTTTTGACAAGTATGCTTATGTAACAGTTCGTCATCTTCCACCTTTTTTTGAATACAAGAATCATCTTACCTATTCAAAAGAGGAGAAAGTAAATAGTGCTTCTGAAATCGTGCATCCTGCTATTCGCAATGCAATGGAATGGTTAGATATGCATGATATTCGTTTAACTTATGAAGCAGATTTACCAGCAAGAACCGGACTTGGAACTTCTTCTAGTTTTGCTGTAGGAATGCTCAGTGCTTTTTACGCCCTTAAAGGAAAGTATGCGGACAAACGCAAGCTTGCTGATGACGCAATTTACCTTGAGCGTGAGCTTTGTAAGGAAGCCGGTGGCATTCAGGATCAGATTGCAGCTTCATTCGGCGGCTTCAACAGAATCAACTTTTCCCGCGACGGCTACAGTGTAAATCCTGTAATCATTTCACCTGAACGCAAAAAGGAGCTCAACGACCACCTTATGCTCTTCTTTACAGGCTTCAGCCGCTTTTCTTCTGACATTCAGAAAGGCACTGAAAAATCCATGAAAGATAAGACTCAGCAGCTTATTGAGATGTACCATCTGGTAGACGACGCTGAAAAAATCCTCACGGACAAAAATACTTCCCTTGACGAGTTCGGAAAGCTTTTGGACTACACTTGGAAGCTAAAGCGAGGTATTTCTTCTGGCATTTCAACCGGCTCTATCGACGAGCAGTATGACAAGGCTATGAAAGCCGGGGCTTTGGGCGGAAAGCTTTTGGGTGCTGGCGGCGGCGGCTTCCTCTTGTTCTACGTTCCGACGGAAAAACAGGACGCTGTAAAAAAAGCCCTTGAAGGTCAGATGTATGTTCCGTTCAAGTTCGAGAATGACGGTACAAAAATCATTTATTACGGTCCGGAAGAATATACAAACTAACGAGGTAAAATTATGAAATATATTGACCAGTTGATTGAACGCTATCCTTCTCTTAGTGTTTGCAAAAAAGATATTGAAGATGCGGCAAAAGTCATGATTGAATCCTTCAAAAACGGAGGAAAACTTCTGGTAGCCGGAAACGGCGGTTCCTGTGCAGACAGCGACCATATCACAGGAGAGCTTTTGAAGTCCTTCTGCAAAAAGCGTACTCCGTCGGCAGATTTTATCAATCAGATTAAGGCAATCGACGCTGATACAGGTGCCTACCTTGCTGACAAACTTCAGGGCTCTCTTCCAGCCATTGCTCTTACAAACAATACAGCCCTTATGACAGCAAGTCTTAACGACGTTGATGGTAACGTTATGTTTGCCCAGCAGGTAAACGGCTATGGCGTAAAAGGCGATGTTTTCCTCGGGATTTCTACTTCAGGTAACTCAAAGGATATCGTTTATCCGACAGTTGTTGCAAAGGCAAAAGGACTTAAGACAATAGCTCTTACAGGAAAGAACGGCGGAAAACTTAAAGAACTTGCTGATATCTGTATCATCGTTCCTCAGAACGAAACCTTTATGATTCAGGAACTTCACCTTCCTGTTTACCACGCTCTCTGCCTTGAAATAGAAGAAGCCTTTTGGGCTGAATAATTTAGCGGAGTCTTAACGATGAAAGTTATTATTATGGCAGGCGGCATGGGAACTCGCATTCAGTCGGTTCGTGCCGATGTTCCAAAGCCTATGATTGAAATCTGCGGAAAACCAATCCTGCAGTATCAGATTGAAAACCTCAAAGCCTGTGGTCTTACCGACATTACAATCGGAGTCGGTCATCTTGGGCGTGTAATCAAAGAATATTTTGGCGACGGTTCAAAGTTTGGGGTAAATATCAGTTATTTTACAGAAGACCATCCGCTTGGAACTGCCGGTGCGCTTTTCAAAATGCTGGACGGCCGTGCCTGTGCTGATGTTCAGACAAAGACTGTCATTGATGATGATTTTCTTCTTTTGTGTGGCGACGTAATTTTTGACATAGATTTCAACCGCTTTATTGCTTTTCATAAAGAAAATAAAGCCTGGGCAAGTCTTATGGCTCATCCTAACGGCCATCCTTATGACTCATCACTCTTAGTAACAGAAGTTCTTCCACCTGAAACAGTTGGTGGACTTCCTGTAAGCACACATCGCGTTACAAAGTGGATGTCAAAGGAAGATGAGAGAACTTACTATAAGAATCTTGTAAATGCAGGCTTGCAGATTCTGTCTCCGGAACTACTACGAGAAACTCTAAAAACTTTTGTACCACGCCATCCGGAAACTCCTGATAAAATCGACCTTGACCGCGACGTTCTTAAACCTGGCATTATGACCAGAAAGATTTTTGCCTACGAAACTCCTGAATATATCAAGGATATGGGAACTCCAGACCGCTATTACGAAACGGAAGCTGACATAAAATCTGGAAAAGTTCACGCAAGAAACCTTAGCCAAAAGCAAAAGGCTATTTTTCTTGACCGTGATGGAACAATAAATAAAGCAAATGGATTCATAACAAAGCCTGGACAGTTTATTCTTATTCCGGGTGCCGCAGAGGCAATTAAAAAAATCAATAAATCTGGATACTTGGCAATTGTCGTTACAAACCAGCCTGTTATTGCACGTGGTGACTGCACTTTTGAAGAGCTTGCAGAAATCCACGCAAAAATGGAAACAGAACTTGGAAAAGATGGCGCATTTATTGATGGGCTTTATTTCTGTCCTCATCACACGGATAAGGGGTTTCTCGGAGAGCGTCCAGAGTACAAATGTGACTGCGACTGCCGTAAGCCAAAAGCAGGTCTTTTCCAGATGGCTGCACGAGACTTCAATATCGACATCAGCCAGTCTTATATGATTGGTGATGGAGAAAGAGATATTGAAGCTGGGAAGAATGCGGGTTGTAAGGAAAGTTTCTTGGTTAGTGATGGCGAAAGCATTTTGGATGTTGTTAATAAAATTATATAAGAATTGGAGATTTTATGAAATTTTGTAATATTGAGTTCAATATATTGAATAAAGATGAACTGTTTAAGCGTTCTGACAATGAAACAAAATGCATTGCTACTGTAAATGCTCAATTTATAGTATTGGCAAATACTGACAAAAGATACATGGATTACATCAATTCTCATTATTCTACTTTTGATGGCGAAATACCGCTGAAAGAAGCTAAGAAACGTTACTCAGAATTTAAGGATGCTGAAAAACTTCCAGGTAGCGAAATTGTATATGATTTTTGTCAGTATGCAAAAGAAAATTCTTTGAGAATGTTCTTTTTGGGCGGGTATGAGGATTCTAATAAAGCTGCTGTTGAGATTGTGAAAGAGCGTTATGGAGTTGAGATAGACGGCTATTCTCCTCCGTATGAAAAATACCCTTTTTCTGATGGCTTTATAGAAAACTGTATGAGCCGAATAACAGAGTTCAAGCCGGATATTATTTTTGTGGGATTTGGCGCGCCTAAACAGGAATGGTTCATTGAAGAACAGTTAGAAAAACTGAATTCAATTGGAGTAAAATATATTATTGGTTCCGGAGGAACTTTTGAATTCGTTTCTGGGAAAATTAAGAGAGCTCCTGCATGGGTTAGTAAAATTGGTTTTGAGTCAATTTACAGATTATTGCAAGAAATCAGTGTCGCACGAATAAAAAGAATATTTTATAGTTTTAAATTTTACAAATACATAAAACATAAGCCTGATTGGTTTAAAGAAAATGGGGGGGGGCATTAGTATAGTAAAATCACAGGTAAACTCTTTGTTAAAGGAGGTTGCCTGATGAAAAAAGTAATTTTTATTTCCAGTACTGGTGGACGTTTAACCGAACTTCTACAACTTGCACCATTATTTCCGCATTATGATTCCTATTTTATAACAGAAAAACAAAAGAATAATCTTTCGCTAAAAGAAAAGTATGGTAAAAAGAAAGTATTTTTTATGATACCTGGTACATATACAGGAATGATTAATAAATTAAAATATCCATTTATTCTTCTTTTAAATACAGTAATTTCTTTTTTTGCATTTATAAAAATAAAACCAGATTGTGTTGTAACAACTGGGGCTCATAATACTGTGCCGATGTGTTTTATAGCACATAAGTTTCATAAAAGAGTAATTTTTATAGAAACTTTTGCTGCTCTTGAGAAACCTACAAAAGCAGGTTCGATGGTTTATAAGATTGCCGACCATTTTATAATTCAATGGGAAAATATGAAGCAATTTTATCCGAATGCAGAATATGGAGGTTGGATATTTTGATTTTTGTAACTTTAGGAACACAGGACAAACCATTTACAAGATTACTTGAAGCACTTGAAAAAGAAATAGAAAAAGGAAATATAACAGACGAAGTAATTGTGCAAGCAGGTAGTACAAAATATAAGTCAAAAAAAATGCAATTGTTTGATTTAATCTCACAGGAAACGTTTTCTGATTATATGCAAAAAGCAGATATAATAATAACTCATGGTGGTGTTGGCAGTATTGTTACAGCTTTAAATTTTGAAAAGAAAGTAATAGCAGCTCCAAGACTTGCACAATTTGGCGAACATGTAAATGACCATCAGTTGCAAATTATAAAGTGTTTTGAACAAAAAAATTATATTCTTCCTCTTTATGATTTTGAAAAATTGAATGAGGTTATAGAAAAATCAAAAACATTTATACCAAGTAAATTTATAAGCAATAGAGATAATTTTTTAAAGTTTATTGAGAGGTTGATAGAAGAATAATTATTATACTTCTTTTGGTAGAGTATATTAAACCCGGAAAACAGCACCTTTCAACTACTGCAACGAATCTGCCGTATCCGTCAATTCTAGCCTCGTAAACAAATGAGCCTAATCAGATTACACTAGTTTCCGAGGTGGAAAAATGAAGGCAATACTGACCAAACCGGAAAAAGAAAGACTTTTAGAACAATTTGAAAAATCCGGAAAAACACACGCACAGTTTGCAGAAGAAAACAGTCTGAATGTAAAGACATTGTCAAAATGGATTTACGAATGGCATCATCAGATCAAGACTACAAACGAAGTAAAATTTGTAGAAATCAAAACAACAGCAATTTCGTCTGTAAACGATATCAGGATAAAAAAGTCAGGAATGGAAATTTTAATTCCAGCAGATCTTGAACAGTATCAGCTTAAAAATATTCTTACAGTTCTGGCTTCAATATGAAAATTGATTTTGAGAATGCAAAAATCATCCTGAACATAAACTTACCCACTCAAATTGTAATATTCATGCAAGACGAGCATCCACACGCAATTGAAGTGTTGCCATAACATACCTCTTAATTACAAATTAAGACATTTTTATTGAGTTGTCAACACAAATAATACTCACAGCTGAAAGTATGCCCCTGCACTTTCTTCACAAACTGTAGTCGATTGTGCGACACAAGCCTTCCTCAAGTGAAAAACTATAAATCATTCTTTTTCTTGTTATGCAAGGCATTCTGAAGATCCTCAAAACCTTGGGATAGTAAAAAAACAGCTGTAAATATTATTATTAAATTGGTCATCCTTGAATCGTCAAGTTCTGTGTAAAATCCCCAAATGCTGCCTCCGATAGAAAACATAATTTCAAAAATTGCATATAATAAGAAAAATTCTGATTTTACTTTAAAAATTAAAAATGCTATAGATGGAAACAAAATAAGCACAGATACAAATCCTAATTTCGATTTATTTATCAAAAAAGGAAAAACATCAAGAGTTGTCAATGCTATTGCAATAATAGAAACAAATAATAATATAGAAATACCAAATTTGTTTTTCTTCATTAGTTTTTTCCTCGTTTATTAAAAATAATGATTACTGTCTAAATATATTTTATACAACCTAGTAAACACTTCATCTATTAATATTAATAAAAAAAATCTTATAAACCAATTGTCATATTTATAATCTTCAGAATTTAATGCTGTTAATGTCGGCAGATTATCTTGATATGACAACAGGTTATGAGCACATCTGTTTCTATGCCTATAAAGTTTTTCATAAGCAGATAATAAACAATTTGAAAGCAAAGTCTTACCTTGCAAAAATTGATTAGTGGCAACAGTTCCTAAAAATTGAATATAATTTTCATATTGTCTTGGTAACCAAATGTTCATAACAGAAGACTCAAAAACACTTTTACATTCATTCTTCACAGAGTCAAATAAATCAGACCTTATTCCATTTACTGAGAAATTACAATTATTTTTATTTATCTCGTTAATTAAATCTTTAAAAATTTGTTGCTTATCTCTATATGACGAACATTCATTATAATTATTTCTCAGAAAGTCATGCCTGAATTCAAAATCATCTGTGGCAAGTTCCCATAAAATACATTTAAGTTTCTGTTCGTTAAAGCCTGTCATTTGTAAGAATGTAGACTGCATTATATATTCGCATAATGGATAAGTTTCCATACCATTTCCGCAAGCCGAAACAGATTGCATGGCTTGATTCAAAATATTTATTATTGAAGACTTTATAAATTTCTCATGCACTCTCATTTTAAATACTTTCCATAGATATTTATTGATTCCAAAATTCTTTGTCGTAAATATTTTAAAGCTGAAGGTGTTTTTTTATGCAAATATCCTGTGTTAGGATTTTCCTTCAATTCGTTAATTTTTGTATTCAAGTCATTAAATAAATTTTCTTTCTTTGTTGCATCTAATTGCTTGTTCTTTAATAGAATATAATAAATCAATCCAAACATATAAATGTCTGCATCTATAATTGACGGAAAAACTTTTTTGTCAAGTCCAAAAGTTTTTAATTCAGCATCAAAAAACTGCAAACGGTTTTTATAAACAACATCGTAAACTGTAAAATCTGAATCGTTATTTTGATTTATCGTTGCATCAATAAATTTTTCATAGTATTCTTCAAGTTTTCTTCCATAATTTTTTGCGACAGAATCATATCCATTTTTATTATATTGAAAAAGAAGCGCCAAATATCTTACAAAGTCAATTCTTTCAACGCCATCATCTTTTTTAATTGTAATCCCATGGATACAGGCAGGATCAAAGAAATCATTAAATCCGTCTGCAAGAAAATATAGAGATTTTCGTGTTTCAAGTGCTGTAAGTTTTTTGCCTTCAGCATTTATATCTCTAAAAACACTTGAAAAATATTGCTGCTGATTTTCTTGAGGAATCAGATAACAAAATCCCAAATAATGATTTTCAAGAAATTCATCATCTACAGCAATATCAAAACCTAAGTCACAGTAGTTTTCTTTTTCAGTATTCTCTATTGCTTTCTTGATTATTTCCTTTTTATCGCCCTTTTTTAAAAGTTCATTAAATGTCCAACCTAAGATGGAATTTTCATCATCATTAAAATCGTCATTTTCATCTGCGAAACTATCCATATCTTTTGCAGATGGCTTAAAACAATCTTCTTTTGGATATATTGACAAATATGCAAGCAGCAAACTAGTCAGTCTTTGTTGTCCATCAATTATTAAATTTAACTGCTTAGAATCTTTTTTATATGAACCTATTGTAACAGGAGGAACAAAACAATCTTTGCTAAATGAATCGATTAACTTTACGACTTTATTTTTATCCCAGACAAACAGCCTTTGATATTCTGGCAGAACAATATTATTGCTTAATATTAAATCTATCCAATGCTTTAATGTATATTCACCATAATAAACTTTGTTTTTTGACATAAACAATACCTTTGTATCAGTTAGCATTATATATTGAATTATATTTTTTTACCATATTTTCTACAGAAAACACTTCCGTAGCTCTTTTATAACTAGCCTCACCCATTTTATGTCGAAGTTGTTTCTCATCACATAATTTTAAAATATTATTTGCCATTGCATTTTCATCATTCGGATTACACAACAACCCCGTTTCTCCATCTATCACAACCTCAGGAATCCCTTCAACATTCGTTGCACAAATAGGCAAATGAAAACATCCGGCCTCCAAGAACATCAGACCAAACGCTTCATATATTGAAAAGCATACAAATATATCAGCTTTTGCATAAAATTCTCCAGGATTAGTTTGCCATCCGGCTAAATATATATTTTTCTCTAAATTATTTTCTTTAATATAATTTTTACATAGATCATAAAATTCTCCATCACCAACAAGCGAAAATTTCACATTCGATTTTTTTTCAACAACTTTTCTCGCTACCTCTAATAATCCCAATGGATTTTTTTGGGTGTCAAGCCTTCCTACAAATAGAATATTTATACTGTACTGCAATGAGGTGCTAGATATTATCGACTCATATATCGATATAAAAGAAGCCGTCTGTTAGTTCTTCGGAGAGATAAATGATAGACGAAATAGTATTTCTTCCAGCAAGTGTTGTTCTTGGCATAAAACAATTCATCAAAGACAAAGGCTTGAAATCACAACCATTATTAAGAGATGGAATTTTTGCGCTTTTAGAACAATACTGTACAGTTTTATATTATCCTTAGAAAGAAGGAGAAAATGACGGTTGTCATGTAAAACGTTTAGTCAATAATAAAATTGTTAACTTTGTTTTCATCAATACACATAAATCCATTAAAAAACAGGTTTTTACTGCAACTCATGAATTAGGACATATTCTTGAATTGCCAGAATATTTAAAGAAAAATTGTCCAGATTTTACGCCTGAAATGGATGAAATTGCTATGAATTATAGATTATGAAAACAAAACAAAGTTCCGCATTTATATATTTCTGAGCTACAAATCAAAAAAACAAAGATATGCTTTGCCGCTCCGGTTTCGTTTGAGGAAGGCTTGCGCCGTACAATCGTCTATGAGTTTGTGAAGAATGCGCAGGGGTATGCTGTCAATAAATATTATTGTAGCATCGCTTCTTGTCTTGATAATGAAATTCATGCTTTTATATTTGGTTTGAAGAAGTCCGTTTTCTGTTTTGTTAAATCTATTTTAATCATGCCTTCTTTTATTTCTTTTAGGGTGAAAAAGCCTTTTGGAAGAGTTATAATCAGTATTTCTCTATCAAGTTCAAAAGATTCACACAGCCTTCATTTTCAAGGCGGGTGATTTCTGATTCTTCATTTAATTCTCCTACCACGCAAAGGGCATTTTTCATAACAGGTTCAGTAACTTCTTTTTCAATAAATGTTACGTTCAAGGTCTGGCAGGCATAGATAAGCAGAAATCGGATATAACTCTTGCCGTAAAGAACAAGCGTTGTTATGCCCTGTTTTTTAGATTCGGAAACAAGGTGGCAGAATGTTTCATTATAAGTGTTTGCAATCGCAAATGTTCTCTTTGCAAATTTCTGGCTTCTGGATGTAAGTTCTGCAATTCCGTCAGGAGTAACTGCATAAGAAAGTTTCCGCAGATTTACATTAGTCAGCATAATCCATCCACGCTCAACAAAGCGTTTCAGAACAGCGTTCATAAGCCCGATGGACATACCAGCATTTTCCGCAAGCACACGCTGACTTGCCAAAGGTTCTTCTTCCAAGGTTTTTGCTATGCTTTGTAATGTTGCAACGTCACTATTCATATTATGATTTAATTTAACATAAAAATACTTTTTATCAAAGTGGAAAAATGCTCAGTTTTTAAATGAATGATATGTTGGCTTGAATTTCAGTGTTTTATTATTTTTTCTTTTAGTTCGAAATATTTATCGCGATAGTTATCCATGGCTTCAGACACAGCTTCTGTCGCAAGATAGTCTAACGTTGTTCCATGTTTGCAGGCAATTTTTACGGTTTCCAGTTCTCGGCTCTGTTTCATGGAACTTTTTCTCTTTATTTTTCCTCCTTAAAAAACTCCGCGTTTGCCCTGCTTGCAACGGATGACTCCTTGCATTTTATACAGAAAAATATTACATTTGTGTTGCGCAGTTTATGATTCCTCATAACTCTCCTGCGCTTTATAAATTAAAATTCTTATGGAGGCTGGCGGTTTTGTTTCCGCTGACATTTTATGAAAAAATTCCTTTCTTTTGTTTCCCGTGAAGCTGACGACTTTAAAATTCTTTTGAGAAACATTCCTTCACTCACAGTTTCAATTTTTATTTTGTCCGTTGTCTGTGCAAATCTTATGGCGAACAAAGAACTTGTAACTTTTAAGTATGTTGCGCTTGACTGCGGATTTGCATTCAGCTGGATTATGTTTTTGTGCATGGACGTAATCTGCAAAAGATGGGGCGCAAAGGCATCAATAAAAATTTCCCTTGTTGCTCTTGCTGCGAATCTTTTTATTTGCGTTTCATTTGCGTTGCTTGCAAAGACTCCGGGAAAGTGGGGCGAATATTATGCTTCTGAGAATTCACTTGTTAATGACGCGCTCAATGCGACTTTTGCGGGTTCTTGGTATGTTGTGCTTGGCTCGTCTGTCGCGTTTGTTTCGTCGTCAGTTGTAAATGCTCTTCTTAACTGCGCAATCGGAAGCCTTTTTAAGTCAGACGGATTTTTTTCATTTGCATCTCGCTCCTATATTTCAACCGCAATAGCCCAGCTTGTTGACAATTTTATTTTTGCCACAATTGTTTCAAAAGTTTTCTTTGGCTGGACTTGGATTCAAGTTTTTGTGTGCTCGGCGATTGGGGCTGGATTTGAACTTTTGGGCGAAGTGTTTTTTTCTGGTTTGGGATATAAAGTTGTCCGCCAGTGGGAAAAAGAAAGCGTCGGGCAGGAATATATTGAATACAAAAAGGCTAATGCAAAATGAAAGTTTTAATCACAGGAACGAGCAGGGGAATCGGAAGAGCGTGCGCCTTAAAGTTTCTTGCTGAAAAAAATGAAGTCATTGGACTTGATGTGTGCCCTGACTCAATAAGCGGTGATTCTTCTGTAAAGAATGCTGAATGCTATAAACATTTTGTTTGCGACATTTCAAAAGAAAATTCTCTTCCTGAAATAAATGGTGTTGAAATTCTTGTGAACAATGCTGGAATTCAAACTGCCAGCAATTTCAGTCTTGATGATATAAAAGTGAATCTTATTGGAACAATAGCGGTTACAGAAAAATATGCGTTTCAGAAAAAAATAAAATCTGTTTTATTCAATGCTTCTGTTTCAGCGCTTACAGGGAACGAGTTTGCTTCTTATGCCGCGTCAAAGGCTGGAGTTGTGGGCTACATGAAAAACTGCGCGATTCGGCTTGCAAAAGAATACCGGGCAACTTGCAATGCCTTGTGCTTTGGTGGAATTCTTACGGAACTTAATGAGCCTGTTGTTCAGAATAAATCGCTTTGGAAAAAAATCTTGGACGTAACTCCGCTAAAACGCTGGGCGACTGCGGAAGAAGCCGCTGACTGGATTTATTTTATGACTGCGATAAATAAATTCTGCACAGGGCAGGCAATCGATGTTTCCGGAGGAGAACGCAACTGCGCTGACTTGTTCGTGTGGTAGAATTGAATCATGCATATTATGTGATAAAAGAATTAAAAATTACTTCAAAACTTTTTAGTTGACATTGCTGGTATTTTCAATGCTATATTTAAAAAATGAAATTTTCTTCTAGCTGTTTTCTCCGTATTTTCTTATTTGCGCTTTTGTTTTTTTCTTGCTTTGGGTTTTCATTTTCTGCTTTTAATTTAAAAGGTAAAGAGCCTGAATTGCTTTCATTATTTAGAAAGGCTTATCCTGATATTCAGTTTAAAAGTGAGTACAATGCGTTTGCAGGCGACTGGAAAATTTTACTTTCGCTTGAAGACAGAACTGCTGAATTTTTCTGGGCGGACGGAATGTTTTTGCCTGAATCCGAAATTGAAAATAAAAATCTGTACAATTCTTTTCTATATAAATATGATTTTGCTCTGCATGACCCGGCGGATTTTACAGAAGAGGACATTGAAAAAATCCGGCAGTTCAGTTCTACAGAAAACAGAACAAGCGTCAAAGGAACTCCTCCGTTTTTTTACGACTTTGTGTATGACTGTAAGACAAGAGTTTCACTTGAGCAGCACATAAAAAAAATTCCGTTTCTTGGAAAAAGGTCAAATGCGCATGAACGTCTTAGAGAACCGCTTGCAAAAGTTGAAAAAGAAATTCTTGAAAGTTCAAAGTCTGATGCGGAAGTGAAAAATTTTTTAGATACACTTTTAAGCGCGGACAGTTATTCTTGGCGGAACATAAGCGATTCTGGCAACCGTTCATTTCATAGCCTTGGAGTTGCGCTTGACTTGCTTCCAAGAGGCTGGAAGCAGAAAAATGTATACTGGGCATGGAGACGGGATATTGACGGAGACAACTGGATGAGGCTTCCGCTTGAAAGAAGATGGATGCCACCACAAAAAGTAATTGAGATTTTTGAAAACAACGGATTTTTGTGGGGCGGAAAGTGGGTAATCTGGGACAATATGCATTTTGAATACCGCCCAGAAGTTATTCTTTTCAGCAGATTGCGGAATAAGAAGAATCAGTAATCTGCTTGCTCTATTTTTATTTTCCTAGCTCCAAAATGCTTTCTTTTATTGCGTTTGTGTCGGTAAGAAGTTTTTCTGTGCGTTCTTTTACTGTTTGAGTAAGTTCGCGCATTGAACCTACCGCCTGCAAAAGCTGTTTTCCGCCTTCGTTCTGTTCTGAAATTGCACGGCGTACAGTCTGTTCCTGCTCAACTACAGTTCCAGAAAGCTGCACAACTTCTGAAAATTCTTTTTGAACGTCCCCTGTGTCCTTGAACGTTGCATCGATTAGTTGCTTTACATTTTTTAGGACATCAGAAATTTTGCGTGCTTCCGAGCCTGAATTTTCAGCGAGTTTTCTTATTTCATCGGCTACAACTGCAAAGCCGCGTCCGGAATTTCCTGCGTGAGCGGCTTCAATTGCGGCGTTCATGGCAAGAAGGTTTGTCTGGCTTGCGATTTTCTGAATAACGCTGCTCATTTCGCTAAGTCCGTTTGAGTTTTCTTCAATCTTGGAAACAAGCTCAGCGACATTTTCAATTCCTGTCATTCCTTTTCTTGTTGCTCCGTCAAGAAGCCCCACGGATTCAGCGTTGTGCTCAAGAATTGAATTTATAGAATTTATATTTGCAATCATTTCTTCAACAGCAGAAGATGAAGTTGAAACGCTTTCTGTCATGTCCCGCGCGGCAGTTGCCAATGTTTGGACATCGCGTCCGTTTTCTGTAAGTTTTTCAGATCCGGTTTCAACAACTTTACGCACAGACTGCTTTACTTCTTCTTGATGCTGCTCGTTCATTATGTCCTTTAAAATGTTTGTGTAATGAGTGCAGTTTTCTGGACGGTTCAGCCCGTTGTAAATTGCAACTGCCATCTGCTCGCAGTCTTCATATCCGCAGGCTCCACAGTTTAAAATGTCCGACTTTGTTTTTTTGTACATATCTCTGTAGATTTTCTGAATTTCTTCCTGCGAAGGCTCTTTGATTTTCTGGTGGAAATATGCACTTCTGTCAACATAGGTTCTGTCGTAAAGTCCGGGCTTCCAAAACTCATCGATTGCCTTATTCAGTTTTTTTAGAGCGGATTTTTTGCTGTGTCCTTTTTGTTCCCAGTATGAGCGGCGGTCATGCATTCGGTTTTCTACAAAAGATTCCATCTCGTCAAGGTGCATTCCCTTGTTTGTGGTTCCGGCACCTTCGTTGCATCCGTTTTCGCAGTTAAGACAGTCAATTAAAGTAAAGCATGGCTTTTTGTTTTTATTCGCTTCTGAAAATTTTGCAAGGTAAAGAAAAACTTTTGGGTTGCCTTCGATTTTGCGCGTTTTTTCTGAAATACTCGGAACAAAGCGTTCTGCGGTTCTCATAAGTCCGCCCGGAGTTGAATAAAGAACTCCACGTTCCGCGGCAGGGTTTTCGTATTCTACTTTTGGAAATGAATCAATCCTAATGTTTTTTTCTTCCATATAACTTTGGATTGAGCGCATCGTTACGTTGTAGTCGCAGATTCCAGTTTCATCGAACTCGCGCCGTTTTGCATAGCATGGCGAAATTGCCGCGATTTTATATCCGGTGTATTTTGTATAAAATTCTTTTATCATTTTTGCGCAGTGAAGCATGGGACTGTCAGCTGGCGCAAGATATTTTATGAGTTCTGGACGGTAAGTTTCAATAAACGAAACAATGGCAGGGCAAGGCTGAGAAATTACACAGTCTGGATTTTTATTTTTAATATATTCAACATAGGATTTTGTTGTAAGCTCCGCGCCAAAACTTACATCGAAAACAGCTTCTACACCAAGCGACTTTAGAAATCCGTTCAGCTCAAGATCTTTTCCACGGAAGCTAACAATTGCAGCTGGAGCTACAATCGCTACGATTTTCTCACCTTTTTTAAGAGAGTCAAAGAAAAGTTCTGCATCGTCAATTCCTTTTCTTGCTCCGTGAGTGCAGGCTTCAATGCAAGAGCCGCATCCTATGCAAAGTTTTTCGTCAAAGGCAACGTAGTCGCCAGATCCGTTGTTGCACATTTTTACAGGACACACTGCAATGCACCTTTGGCAGTTTACGCATTTTTCTTTGTCTACGGAAATTACTGAACGATATTTTCCAGTTTGTTTGTTTAGATTTTTTGTCATATCGAACTCGGTTAAAAGCGATTTAGCGAATTTAATTTAATCAGTATATAACGAAAACTGTTTTTCATCAAGTATTCAGGGCAAACGCATTATAAATGTATTCAGCATAAAACTGGCTCCCAGACACGGT
>OIZT01000130.1_pt1 | contig 57491 bp, 103 predicted proteins | sample 1588611 | NCBI WGS metagenome assembly OIZT01 (sample SAMN03283278) | human gut metagenome | biome: human-associated habitat; material: feces | host: Homo sapiens | place: Peru | collected 2012
TCAAATATAGACATCTGATTATCACAAGAATAATTTTCAAAATTCATTTTCTCTTACCAAAAGGAAACCTCGGTTTTATGTCCGGACAACCTATTCCTTTCTTTGATTTTTAGTTAGTTATCTTCTTTTCTTTCAAAATCCTCGCAAGATACATTAAGCAAGCAACCACATTGTTCGCTTTCTCCCATTGCATAATATGTCTTATATCTGTAAGAGTTTTTGCAGTTAAAGCAGAAATCACTGCCACTATTCAGCTTGCAACTTGTCTTTTTATCTTCCAACTTTTTCCCGATACTCTCGTTTGTCCTTTTGAGTTTCTCTAGATTTTCCTGTAATTCCTCTAAATCTTCAATGAGTTTATTGTATTTCTTTTTACTTAAAATCTTCATTTTGAATCACCCTTTCCGTTCCTATATTCTTCTATTGCCTCGTCAACTTTGTCTTTGCCCCAATCTGCACTATAGTACCATTCAACAGCTTTAAAAACAGGACTTAACATTTCAAAGAGCGTTTCCACTCTTATTTTAGCTGATTTGATATATTCAACTAACCGCATTGTATCTTTCGCCACATCTTCATATCCGTTTTGATTGAGATAATCAGCCATTTCTTCCAACAATTCAATATTTCCAGACTGTATAAGTTCATCAGCTTCTCTGGAATACAGATAGCTCCAACTTCCACCGCTCATTATTCCTCACCTACTTTCAATAAATCCATAAACTTCTCATACTGCCTTTGAGAAATTTTATTGTGCTTCTTATCCTCTCTGATTTCAATTTTAAGGTGTTTTTCTGCAATAGAGGATAATTCCCTCGCCAAGTTCTTTTCACCCTGTTTTAGACCGTCTCTGTATCCTCTGGAGGGCTTAAACTCATTTATCTTTTCCTTTCCCTCTCCTTGACCGCCAGCCGTCTTGTTATATCTGCACTGATAACCTTTCTTTGTGTATTCCAAAATCCAATACTGTTCCATTTTGTCAAGCTCCGATTTTGGATAGTTGATAAAATTCAGTTTCCATCCATAAGGGTTTTCCTCGCCGGAAAACCCCCTTTTCTTAATGGAAAGGTCAATATGCTGATACCCTGTTAAGTGACCGCACATTCTCTGGATGATGTTCACTGCTTGTCCGATGTAAAAATACGAAATATCGTTTTCGTCTGTACGGGTAAGAAAGTAAATGCCGCTACGGTCATTCAGATTAGGATTCACTTTCAGAAGCCGCTCACAGTTCTTCTTCTCGACAGCTTTGATTTTCGCTATGTTTTTATACTGACTCATTCCGCAGCTCCTTTCAGCTTATCCGAAATTTCTTTGATTGTATTTTCTTCGATACAATCACCTTTTTCGAGAACTTCCATAAGCTCCTCCGAAAATTTGTCATAACAGCGATTTTCAAAGTCCTGCAAAGTTTCGTGCAAGCAATCCCAACTACTGCATTTGCTATTCACATAATGAACGCAACTTTTACATTCTCGCATAAAATCAATCCTCCTTAATGTGATTTTTGAGGGTTTCAAGAATGCCGGAAAGAATGTCAACCGATTCTTTTCTGATTTCCTTTTCGCTCATAAGACCTCTTTTGTAAGATCGTTCCACCATTTCTTTTGCCTCGTCTTTTCCGTAATTTTCAGTCAGACTTTCAACCATACCTTTTGTAAGTGATGAAAATTCTGCCAAAATAATTGTAGTTGTCCCGTTGATTTCAACTTCTCCCATATTTGATTTAATCATAATTTTTTACCTCCTAAAATTTAATTTTTTATGCTTCACTTTTTAAAAACTCAATAATTCTCGGTACGCAAATTTCCTCTGCACCGCTGCAGCTGTCGCAATCTTCATCACAGGAAACGAATTTAGCCGTTCCCTCTGAGACGCCGTAAAGAAACTCCGCCAGCTCTTCTGCTGACATTCCCTTAATTCTTTGAAATTCTGTCATTCTTCCTCCTCCTATTCTGCTTCTGATTGAAGCTCTTTAATCCACCCATCATAATCCCATAAGCTTCCACATATAATATCACTTGTTACAGTTGTTAGAAATTCTGCTAACTCTTCATCCGACATATTCCTTATCCTGTCAGCATTGGTGTGGCTGTCACTTTCCACAATTTCAAAATATGTATCAATGTAACCTAATACAATTTTTAAGTCGTAAGAACTATATCCGATAGAATAATCTTCTTTGCCAACCTCTCTGTACTTCACTTCGTAATATGGTTTGTTGCCTATCATTCGTACAATTATTTCTAAGCTATCTACCTTGACTATTTCAGCATTGGTCTGTCTGCTGTCACATCTGCAACAAGGCTCATTATCTCTCGAATTGCTGTTGTGCTGGCAGTTACAAGCATGAGCTTTTTCTTTTGTAGCTAAGTCAAGATAATATTTCAAATCTTTTATCAAACTGATAGTTCCGTAGAGTTGTTTTTCCTCAAGCATTTCAACAACTTCCGATATTCTTCTATCAAAGTCACGCTTGTTTACGTTTTCAAGGAATTTATCCATTTTCTCCGCCTCTCAATTCTTTCAGTCTTGCTTTTACTTTTTCCTCTGTAGAAAAATACTTGCAATTTTCCTTATCAATATTCTCAATCTCGTATATCGCAAGCTCCCTTATAGATCTTTTCATAACCATTGAATACTTTGGATTGTTTATATCAACAATGAAATACACATCTTTGCAGGGTAGAAGAACAAGTCTGCCTTGTTCTTCTAAATCCTTATACTTTCTCCACTTGTCAACATCACCATCAGTCAGTACGATTGCTTTCTTCGGATGATGGCAACCATCGGGGATATGCTGACGGAAGATTCTTGCAAGTTCCTCTAGCGGTACGCCGATAAGCTCCTCTAAATCCTCATAATCAGCTAATTTTATAGCGGCTGATATATAATCATGGTTTTTGACCCATACCCCAGACTCTCCATCTGGGACATTATCAATCCTTTCTGTTAATCTCTCCATTACTGCTCCTTTCTGCCTTTAATCGTCCTTTTCTTCAAAATCATCGCAACTATCATCATACATAGTTGCTATTCTGTAATTGTCGCTATCGGTATTGCGACAATAAAATTCCTTTTCTGTTGTAGAATACTTGTTATATTTGCATTCTCCGCAAATTTCTCTAGCCATATAATCTCCTTTCTAAAACGGACACTCATTAGGATTTTTCGAATCCCAACTTTTCCCTGCTACTGCGACATCTACATTCGCCACAGGAGCGACTTTTTTCATCTTCTTGATAAAACTATCACTATCGGAATTTTCACTCGATAAATGGCACATTATGACGTTCTGCAGGCGGTCTGAATAATTCTCCTTGACAAAATCACAAGCCGTGTCGATGGATAAATGACCTCTGAAAACGTGATTGTTTTTAGCCGGATTGCTCCAGTCAACCATATCTTTGTCGTAATTGACACCAAGAAGAATATGGTCAATATCCTTAAATCTCCATTTGATAACTTCGCAATCGGTTATGTAAAGCATTCTCCCCATTTCCTTGTGAGTAATCAGAAAGCCGAATATCGGGCAAGGCTCGCCGTTTGCGTTTGTATGTGTCCAGTTTCCATCCATTGTTGTTAAATCAAATATTCTTACAGTAAAATAAGAATTTGCTAGAAACTGGTTCATAAGCAAGGTTTCATATGGCTTACATATTGGAATACCCATAGCTTCAAAATCTTTTACCGACTTGCTATGGTCAAGGTGCCGATGGGTGCATAACACACCCACAACATCTTTAATGTTCCAGTCTAATCCTTTTTTAATCTCCTTAATCGGTATTCCACAATCAAGGATAAGTGTTTCTCCGCTGTCGGAAGTTAGCGTATAGCAATTTCCGGCTGACGATGAACCTAAGCATTTTAATCTCATACTCACACCTCGATTTCTTCATCCCGCGGGAATTGAAAAACATTCATATTGCGATATTGTTTATTAATAGAATTCACTTCATCCTCGTTCAATTCCCTTTCCATATATTCAGCGGTACCGTTTGCAATGACTTTCATCACCTCTAATTTACCGTATGCTTCTCTAAGCATTTCCATAGCCTTAACCGCTTTTTCTTCGGTTGAATATGTGGCTATCTTTGTACCTTTGCAACCACCAGTAGACGGAACAATCTTTATTACACGTCCATCCATATAGTCAATAAACAAAGTGCTGTTTTCATATGGATAATCGCATTTCCCATCCTGTGATATAACCCTCATACTACGCCTCCTCCGCTTTCATAAATTCCGGCAAATCATCGTTTTCCTCCGCTGTCGCATCGTCAACATCGGTCGCAACGCTGTCGATAACGTCTGATTCGTCAAAATCAACGCTGTTTGCGTTCTGCTCAATATCGTACTCGACATCTTTCTCGATCATTTCCTGCTCACTGACAACATTCAAATCGTCAATGTCGATCTCTGTGCCGGTATGCGAATTGTTGATATATTTCAGAAGCCGGTTTTTCACCGTTTTCATTGCCATCTGATCCGGAAACTTCTGGTGAGTTCCATTTCCATTCTCTTTGTATCCGTACCCCTGCTGCCAAGACTGCTTAATCTGATCCATCGTCATTACTTCCGAAATAATTTCCCCGTCATCCATAACAGCCACGGCATAAGCACCAATAATGTTATCATTGCTCATATTTTCAAAGGACTGCTCGTGAGAATCAATCACCGTCTTTGCGTTTTCCTTATGAAATTTGAAGATATCGCCTTTATAAATCACAGAAGCATTGATATCTTTCAGCCCAAAACGTCTCGCAATGCAGGTGTTTCCGTAAACGGAACGCTGACATTGTAATTTACCGCCATATGCGACTGGATAGCACTGCTTCTTTCTCATAGAAAGACCGTCAGTGACCATTTCAATAAGGGCGTTTTCAATACTTGCTCTGCTGCAACTTTGCAAAACAGGCTTTTTATTTCTGTCAGTAGTCTCCTGTAAAATAAGCATTGCCGACATAAACTCATTGGTATAGTTGTAATCTTTCGGAAACGTCAAACCGAATTGCTCTTTCTGCTTGATCTTTACGACCATTCCCTCTGTGAAATCTTTTGCAACCAGTTCTTTGCTTTCTGCTTCTTTAATTTCATTCTCCATAGTCATTCCTCACTTTCAAATAATTCTTTTACATATAAATCCATTGAATAACAAAGTTTTACGCAATTTCCGTGTAATGCATGATTTTTCCAGGAATTGTACTTCTCATAAAACTTCTTTTCTATCATTCTTCCAGATTTCACAAGCTTTACCCATGTTCTAATCTTCTTGCGGATTTTACGTTTATTCGATCCTGTAAGTTTTCTTATGTATTTTCCGTCTTTCGTAATGTAATGATGAAAACCGGTAAACAGTATCCCGTTTTTAAACGGCAATATTTGCGTTTTCCCATTCAGCGACAATCTGAGACTGGCAACAAATTCCCTTATGCAGTCAAGGCACCACATCAAATAACCTTTATCTTGGTGGATTAAGTAGAAATCGTCCATATATCGTCCGTATAGTTTTATACCTAATTCTCCGGTAATAAAACGATCTAACCCGTTAAGCGTCAACAAAGCATAAACCTGTGCAACTTGGTTTCCAAGCGGAAGCCCCAAACCATCTGTGCTGTCTATAAACAAATGATTTAACCACTTCACATATTCGTCTGTAAAATGATAGTCTACAATGTCTTTCAAAACCTCATGATCTATCTGGTAGAAAAACTTCGTAATATCACATTTAAGAATCCAACCATTAAGACCATGCTCTCTGTAAAACTCAAGCATTTGATCTCTTAGACAATCCATTCCGAAATGAGTTCCTTTTCCTTTCTGCCCTGCATAATTGGTTTTGATAAACTCGCTTTCCAATCTCGGATGCAATATGTTGTCGCACAGACAATGTTGAACAACTTTATCCTTAAAAGAACACGATTTAATCACTCTCTCCTTAGGTTCATAGACCTTAAATTCATTGTACGGATTCATCCGGTATGTCTGATTTTCAAGCTGTTCTTTTAAAAGATGCAATCCCTCAAGGCTCATTGTCTGAAATTTTGCACTGCTGCCATTGAATTTTTTACCATATTTAGCTTTCTTATAAGCCTTATACAGATTTTCATAATCACAAATAATATCTTTATCCATAGTAAAAATTCCTTTGTATTTATCCTTTTAGGAAAGGATGCGCACTTTTTTGTATCTTTTTCCGATTTCGGCTTACTGCCTACTCTAACTGTCTGTGTAATACAGAATGGGCGAACACCGTTGTTGTTATTGTAGTTCCTGTTGTTGATATTGCCGGACGAAGCAACAACGGTTTATACAGTGCGCAACCTAATAAATTTATCTTTCTTTATCCTTAGTTCTCCAAGCAATCGCCATATGCTTAATGTCAGAAACCATCTTCGACCAATATTCCATGCTTTTTGCATTTATGATGTTTAGTTTCATTGATAATTCAATGTAAAACAAAAGTTCGTCACAATGCGTTATTGCTTTGGTTTGAAGCTCCGACCGCTCCCTGCGATACAACTTCAAATCCGTTCGATTCGCTTCATACAGATATTCATAGATTTCAAGTGCTTTATTTTGCATTTTATCCACAAGAGAAAATCTGTATTTCTTCGGATATCTATTGCAGTTTGAAGTTATCCGCAGCGTATGTTCGGCAAGGTCTTTTGCTTTCAAGATTACCTTTAATTCCGTTCCAGCCATTTAATTACTCCTCTGATTCAAAGATTGAAGAAGAAAAGATACAAAACGGGCGAACACCGTAGTCGCAATTGTAGTTCCTGATGATGAAATCGCCGGACGAAGAAACAACGGTAACCGAATATTCATAATCGTTGCAAGGTGTACTCCAAGGAGTAATAAGCCACCACCATTTTTTCTCGTTCGGAATAAGACTTCGATATTTCCTGTATTCATCTACAGTAAGAAGAGAAACGGAATCTTCGCACTTTTCATATTCCGTCTGACCGTCCAGAGATAACAGATCTCTTTCAAACTTAACGATATTTTCTTCTCCAACTTCATCGGATATCTTTTTGAGAAAATCTCCATTCAAATATTCTCTTAAACCGCTCGATTTCCAGTCGTTAGAAGAATCGTCAAACTTCATATCTTCTTCCAAAATTTCACAAAGGCAAGAATAACCATTGTCTGTAATGTCAATAATCTTCCAGTCAAGACCTGCGATTTTAAAAGTGTCTCCAATTTTAAGGCTGGAAGGGATTTTAGAAACACTTTTCTCCGCTTTCAAAATAGCAACATCATTCCTAAGTTCGTTGATCTGATCCTGCAAAATTTTCATTGTTAAATTAGCCATAATCATTCTCCTTTCGATACAAAGATATTAGATTTCAAGATACAAAATGGGCGAACACCGTTGCAGTTACCGTAGCCCCCGCAGCTGAAATTGCCGGACGAAGCAACAACGGCGATTGAATACTCCCATCCTCTTTCAGCTGTAGACCACGATGTGCAAGTCCACCACCAATCATTTAACTCGTTATTCACAAGAAGATCATTGTACTTTCTTGCTTCATCAAATGTAATAGGTCTGACCTTGCATTTAAAACGAGAAAATTCTTCCTGCATATCAACCGATGTCAAGTCGACAGAACATTCAACGATGTTTTCTTCACCAACCTCCGATTCAATAATTGGCTGAATATCTTCCTCGATAACCTTTCTAAGATTAGATTTTCTGTAGTCTCTCGTATCATCATCAAATACGATATTTTTTGCCATAAATCCTTTTGAAATTACTGCCGTTGTTTCTGCATATTCATTCTGATCAAGCACAATAAAATCATGATCTCCAATTTTGAATGTATTGCCCGGATGCAATTCGCAAAGTTTGACTTTGCTTTTTTTCTCCTCTTCTTCAAGCCTTTTTACCAGTTCCCTTGCCATTTCCAATGTTTTACTATTCATTTTTTATCCCTCCATAATTTCCATATCTTTGTTATCAACAATCAGAAGAATCTTCTGACTTTCGATCATATCAATTACTTTCGCCCGGTTCGCTTCATCCAAGCTCTCAACATCATCAATCCAAATAGGGCAACGGATTCCGCTCATTTTCTGAATCGAATTACAAATGTCAATCCTGCCAATGATGCGGTTCCCCTTATTGCTCATAGTGGTTAGAATTGACTTTCCATCCACCATAGGGATGCAATCTGATTTGTAGCCGCCGGATTTTCCGATCTCAAACAATTTCCATTTGACAATTCCGAAATTAGCATTTACGGCATCAGCTAATTTTGAGTTTTTCACTTTCTCCAAATCCTCAATCAAATGAAGAACCCTCTCCGCATCTGCCTGCTTCTGTGATTTTTCACGCTGCTCTTTTCGCAGATGCTCTAATCTATCCTCGCAGTCGGAAGTATCTGACTGCGTCAGAAGCTTTTCCCATTCTGCCAATTCTGACCGTATTTCCGTCTCTTCTCCGGCTAGCATAGTTTTCAAAGCCGAAATGTCATTGTATTTCTCAAGGAATTTCTCCTTTTCGGAAATCTCACTTTCCAACTTCTTGTAATCATCGGTGCTGGTAACGTCTCTTCTTTCTTCGGACAGATTGTTTTCAAGCTGCTTAATCTCTTCTGCCAAAATTTTCTTATCAGCTTCGTTATTTTTGTTTAGTTCCTCTAATTTAGATATTTCTTTGTTGTTTTCCTTGATTTCTTTCTTAATTTTCAAACCGTCACTCTCGATTTTTTTGATCCGATCATTCTTTGACTTCTCAAAATCAGATTTCAGAGTTTCAATTTCTTCATCCGGAAACTCCCGGTGACACGTCGGACATACAGTCGATTTCTCGTCGAATTGCTCTGATTTCACAGACTGCCAAACATTAGAAAGCCTTTCTCTCTCCTCGTTCAGCTTAATGTTTTCTTTTTTGTAACCAGAAAGCTCAAAAGTATTTTTCTGTATTTTTACATTAAGCTTTGTAAAAAGCTCTTCTTTTCTTCCAATCTGTTTTTTAATGTCACTCAATTCTTTTTCCGTTTTCTCATTCGCCTCACGAACCATATCATTAAGCCGAAATTTCATATCAAGGATATCGTTCGTCTCCTTATCGTAAGAATCCATAAGATTCTTGTTAGAAGCCTGCTTGTCTTTGTTTTCTTTCAGACGTTCCAGTAAAAAGTTTCTTTGCAACTCTAACGCCGATACGTCCGTTTCCTGCTTCTGCTTGATCTCAAGCTCTTTCTCTGCGATGCGACCGGAATATGTTGATAATTCCTTTTTCATATCGCTGACAATAGATTTGTTCATTGCCGTTATCTCTTCTACCGTATAATCAGCCAACAGCGGCAAAAGGTCTTTCAAATCTTCGTTTCCTGCGGCGATATCATAATCGCTAATACTATCCGTATGAGCGAAAAGGTATTTCCTCATTTCGGTTGGCTTCTGTGCGGTAAAAGCGTTGATGTTGCAACACATCTTGACAATGTCCATATCAATGCAGAGGTAACCCTTAAAGTCCTTGGCAGTTTTTAGAACGTCGTTAATAAAATACCTGTTATCGTCCTTGTAACTGCTGCCGTCTTTACTATATGTCCGCTTCTGAACCTTTTTCATTGTGACTATTTTGCCATCAACACAAAACCTGGCAGTAACGCTAACATCGTCATCAACAGGCACCCCGTTTTCTTCCCGTCTTACAACCGGCTTCGGTGTCAAATCGTAGTCACAATCAAACAAAAGCCACATATAAGCATTCGCAATAGTGCTTTTTCCAACTCCGTTGCGACCGATGATTCTGGTCAAATCGTTGAAACCGACCTTTTCGTAGCCATAAGCCATGAAGTTTGTCATTTCAATGTCAATGATTTTGATTTCTTTCATTTGCCGCCGCTCTCCTTTCTTCTTCTCTTTTTCTTTCTTTCTCCTGTAAAAATTTGATTACTTCCTGTGCGTCAATCGTACCGATGACTGTCAGCATTTGAGTGACATTCACATAACCGTCAAGTCTGATAAGCTCAACAAGTACACCAATACGGCTCTCAATCCCTAAAAGCTCCTCGTAACGCTTTCTGTCAATCTCAATGACATTCTTCTTACACTCACAAACCTTTTCTTCAACTCCTGCAACTTCTAACATATCTACTTCTCCTTTCCAGGAAAGACAATCTTTGTAACCTTTCCGTTATTGATTACAAAACCAATGCCGGTAAAAGCACTGATAACTTCCAAGTCAACAATTGATAACTCATTAAAATCTACATTTATCATTTTCTACATCCTTTCTATTTCAAACCGGAGCTTATCGACATATCTAACCTTTCCAGTAGCTTTGTTGATAAATCGAATATAAAACTCCATTTCCTCCAGTAACAACCAGTCATCTGCGTTCATGAAATTGAAACTGCATAACTCACGCTGACGGCGGCTCAATTTCTTTGGTCTCTTTAACTGTGCCATCCCACAAATCACTCCTTGTCATCGTGCTTGAATCCTATATACAGAATGATTGCCACAAATGCCAGCAGTTCAATTCCGACAACGGTTAAAACTCCAGCCCAAAACGGATTTACCCACATATCGCTATTCTCCTTTCTTTAAAATCCTAACTTTGACCGTCTGAACGCCAAACTCTTCTGCATCCTTATGACTTTCAAAGTAAATGTCCAACTTGTTCCCTTTGATTTTCGCCCCGCAATCCTCGGCGGTAAATTTTCCGATTCCCTTTAGGTGTAACTTCGTCCCATACGAAATCACTTTTGGATCAACTGCAATGGTACGTCCCTGCTTTGCTTTCGATCCTGTCGCAGTTAATCTTCCCCATCTACCGGAGCATTTCCGACAAGGGCAATATGCTGTAACTTTATACTTCTTCCAAACGATAGAAGCTTTCTTTTTCGGTTTTGCCTGCACGATTACTTCCTTATTATTAAGAAGCCCGTCAAACTGACATCCAATATCAGCTACCATCAACAGCGGTACGGCTACCGCCAATACAAACAGTGCTATTTTCTTTCTTTTCATCTTTCTTCCTTTCTAAACATTGATAACAAACTCGTTAAATTCGTTGAAACCAAAACCCGAAACAAATCTACTTTCGATATCCTCCGGAACGTCTGTTATCGGTCCTTTGAATATCTGCTTCTCCTCCCCTGTTTCAAAAATAAAAACTTCGTCATCATCGTACATATAAAGCTCCAACAGCTCTTTAACTTCCATCTTTTTCTCCTTTCATAAAAACCTTGCCAGTGCCGCCGTTATCGCAAATAGAAATAAAATCTCTATCAAACGATCAATTATTTTGTTCTCGTCCATATTCTTTCTCCAAAATAATTTCTATTCAAGCTCCACAAATTCTCCGTTTTTTAATCGGTAAAACGTATCTTCTTTAATTTTTTCTCCGTCAACACATTCTGTTTTGACGCATACCGGAATCAAATAAGAATTATCGTTTTCATTTTTTCTTTCCCATTCAGCCAATGTAATCCAACTGCCAATTTTTGCTTTTGCAACAGAGTCCATTCCAGCTGCCATTATTACGGAGTGTTTGCCTTCCGATTCAATCTGTGCGTAATCTCCAGAGCTACCAATCTGCGCGTAATCTCCAGAGCTACCAATCTGTGCGTAATCTCCAGAGCTACCAATCTGTGCGGAATCTCCAGAGCTACCAATCTTTGCGGAATCTCCAGAGCTACCAATCTTTGCGGAATCTCCAGAGCTACCAATCTGCGCGTTTCTTTCTTTGCTGTCGTTTTTGCCAGAACCATCACAGGTAAATCTTGTCTTTTCGATGGTAAAGTCAACACACGCTTTGATAAATCCTTTAAGACCAAGCTTTAAACCGACGTGTAATTTGTTCGTAGCACATTTATCCTCTTTTTCGTATACATCTCCGACAGCTTCCACCTCTGAAAATTCAGAAATATTGCCATTTTCATCTACTAATGGATAATAATTAAGCACGTCGAACGGCTCCTTGCAAAAATGCATAACACCAGATTCACAAATTTCGTTTCCGCTTTCCTCGTAAGTAGTATTTTCCTCATACTGCTTTCCTTTGCAAATCATTCCTTTTTCGTAAGCTTTGTAACCTTTAACTGACATAAACGTCTCCTTTCTTAAATTTCCATCTGCTTAAACTTATTGATAAAGTAAATCTGACCTTTACCGCTAACCTTTGTGGTTCGTGTAATTCTCACGCTTCCATCGGGATTCTGAAAGTTGCTTTCTTTCACCTCGAAAAGCCCCTGTTCGACATAACGCTGCTGCGGCATATTCCTTGACGAACCACTTTTGATTAAGTAGCCGTTGCTCCGTAACCACTCAAACAATCGTTTCTGCCCTATCTGGTAGCCGTTCTGACAAATTAGTTTTGCCAAATCGCCAACAAGAATTGACGTCTTACTGGTTGCTACCGCATCAGCAAAAACCTCTTTCGGTTTCATACGCTGAATAATCCTGTCCCTCTCTGCGATTTTGTTATTTGCAACAACCAACGCCTTTGCCATCAGCTCTTCATCAGATAAATACTCCTGCCCGTCAATGTAACCTCCGTTCTTTCTGATTGACGGCAACACCTCTGACGTAACCCATTTGCGGAATTTCTTTGCATTTGGCTTATCACTTCGCAGGATAACAGCATAAAGACCGCTTTCTGTAATGAAGTTGGTATTTCCTGCACGCCCTAGATTTAATCTAGTGCGTTCGTCTTCATCAAGCCTTTTTGCTACGTCAGTAGCATTCTTAATCCCCAACGCCTTGCAAACATCAGCCAAGCAAAACATTGGTTCATCATCCACAGTTACGGTTCGGATTTCTCCAAACTCACTGTTTTGAAAAATCTGTAAATCTTCCATATAATCTCCTTTCTGTGATATAATGTCCTAAAAAACTTTAGGAGGATTTCGTATGCTTTCTTTGAAAACACAAAATTTGTCGGTAATCATTCCTGCAATTACGCTTATGGTTTCTATCGTATCTCCCGTTATTGTGGCTTTGATAAACAACGTCCATAATAGCCATATGAAAAGAATGGAATTAAAATACGAAAAGCTATCTTCTTATTACGAAAAACAGCAAGAAGTATTTTCAAACTTCCTAAGTAGCGTTTCTCGGCAAATAGAGTCGAATTATCAAAGTCAGCGTATTGAATACATTCGTTGTTACAATGAATTGTTTCTTTACACACCGAGTAAATACTGGGATGAATTTCAGAAACTAAACGAATTGATACTTTCAAGGAATACATCAGAAGCAAAGGTAAAACTATCTTCTGTCGCTAAAACATTGGGCAAAATCCTACAAATATCTGAGAAACAATTCCCAAAAATATAGTGTAGAAGAGACCGTATAACCCCCATCCCTGCTCTGACCTTGCGTGCCAATACGAAGTGGCACAGGTGATAATCACAAAAATAGAAATCGGAATTGCGTCAAGCAAACTTCGATTTAATACCTGTAATGTCAACATCTTCCCTCCTCATTTTGATATACCGCTTCTTCCTTTTCTAAGTAAACCAGTTCGTCCAAGCTAAGCCTCCTTTGCTTCCTTATGCTTCTTCTCTTTCTGCTCTGCCATATTCTCTACTTTTCCGAGAATGTATCCCTTGTCAAAATCCGACATTTTAGGAATGGCGTCTTTGAGCTTCTCGACAATGTTCTTTTCCTTTTCACTCATAGGCTTTTACCTCCCCTCTTTGTTGATTCTAAAACAAGTATATGTCATTCTAAAACATTTGTCAATAAGTTTTTGTTGATTTTTTCAACAATGTATGGTATTCTATTATCAGAAAGGAGGGAATAGTCTTGAATGAGCGTATTAAACAAATAAGAAACACGTTCGATCTTACTCAACAGGAATTTGCGGATAAGATAAAAGTAAAAAGGAATACTGTAGCCACATATGAAATGGGAAGAAGTATTCCAAGTGATTCCGCAATAGCATTGATATGTAGAGTTTTTGGTGTTAGCGAGGATTGGCTTAGAACAGGGAGCGGAGAAATGCTTTCTAAAAGCACCAAAGACGAACAGATTTCAGAAATGTTAGGAGAAATTCAAAGAGGAGAAGAAGACAGTTTCAAACGCAGACTTGTTTCCGCACTATCTAAATTAAGCGATTCAGAATGGGATGTTTTAGAAAAACTGATTGATTCTATCGCAGAAAAGTAACAAAGAGCCACGGTAGGCAAAACCGTGGCTCTTTTTCATCCTATAAGTTTTTTCAGATAAGCGTATATGGCTTTTAGCCAGTAAAGGCTCTGACAATTATTCACCATTTCAATAATTTCCTGTTTCAATTCATCCTTTTCCATACAATACCTCCATAGCCAATCTCCCAGTGACGATTTACCCCATTATAGAACGTATGTTCTTTTATGTCAATACTTGACTTCATTCGTAAATCATCGTAAAATTTTTATGTGCTTAAAATTTCGGGACGGCAGAAACGCCAATAACTACCGCCCCTATGCCAAAACTTGAAGTCCCCCTCTTTGTAGGGGGTATATATATCATAGCACGCTTAATAGGAGGAGAAAGTATGATAAGGGATGAAAAATTGAAACAAATTTCGACAAAGTTAATTCGTTCTGACAAAGTGGACGATATCGCCACGCTACGCCGTAACGTGGAAATGTACGTTCAAGACCCCGATATTACGATACGGGATATTTCGGAACAGTCGGGCGTACCGATACCAACGATAAACAATCTGCTATACAAAGACAAGCAGGGAATACGGCTGTCTACCGTCATAGCACTGGCAAGGGCATTACAGGTCAGCATTGATGAATTGGTCGGCTGTCAGACTATGACAAAGGAAATGCGGGAAAGCGTAGAAATCTGCCGTGGACTACCCGAAAATGCGCTGCTGTTAGTTCGGTACTTCATACGCCATCAGCAAATGCTATACTCAAAAGTAAGTAACAAATCTAATTATATCTCTGTATTCGTTCCGAAGTATGAAAATGGAATCCTAGCAACTACCAACGTATCTGAAATGGTCAATTTAGAGAATTTTCCGTCAAATGTGAAATCCAAGGCTTATACTGGAATTAAAATTCCTAACGACAGTTATATGCCCTACTATATGGAAAATGAGATTGTACTGGTTGCCTGCGACCGTGAAGCTGTCAAAGGTGAGCATTGTATTATTACCAGTGGCGGCGGTATCTATATTGTAAAGAAAGAAATCAGTGTTCGGAACTGCAGGAAAGAAAAGCACTACATATCTCTTTATGGTGATTCTGACATTATCCCAGACAGCAAAATTGACGATAGGATAGGTTATGTGGTCGGTTTTATCGACAGCAACGGAAAATGGGGTGTTCGGTGATTGAATTTTGGCAATAAAAAAAGGGGGGGCATATGCCCCCTTTTGATTTTAAAATTTTAAATATTTTTTTGCTACATATCCTGCTTTTCCCTTGTATTTCACTTTAGACATAGTATAAAGCGTGCCGCAAATTATCATCTTTTTTGCGTTTTTATCAAGAACAGAAACGCTACATTCTTTTAAAATAGAACCTATTTTCTTTCCTTTTGAGTTTCTAAATGCAAGGCAGGAAGCATTTACTTTTGCTATTACAGAACTTCCATTTTTTGTTTTTTCTTTTTTTACATTTTTAGAATCATACGGAGGTCTGCCAAACCCTGCAATCCTCCCGTAATTAATTGGATATGTTTTTAAAGCAACACATCCACCGTTTGCAATCACTCCGATTTTAGAGCTTGTATTCCCCTCTATTGTATCAAATTCGTTAGACCTAACTTTTACTACAAGACCTGTATGGCAAATTCTTCCTTTTGAATTTTTAAAAAATACCTGGTCTCCTGCTTTTGGGTTTTTATGCCATGCATTTTTTGATTTGTACATGTTAGAACTGCTTATTGTATAATCATCAAAATTTCCGCAAATAAGTTTTTTGGCTGTTGAAATTCCGTAAGCTTTCTGAAAACACCAATCAACAAAACAATCACACCAATATGCAGGAAAATCCATAACAGACGGGTATATTTTGTGCATATCTCTTCCATATTTTGTATAATTGTCCGACCCCGCACCCTCTTTTTTCTTATCAAGGACGGATGGGTCCATTTTGTATGCTGATTTTGATTTTTCAATATAACCTATCTCTTTTTTTGCGACTTTAATTACAGTTTTTGGACAAATTGACATTTTTATGCCTCCTTTTCTTTATTTAATTCTTTTTCGACAAGATCACGCCACTTAACAGGAACATCTTCCAATTTCTTTTTCCCTGCCTTAATTTGTAATACATAAAATTTTACCATATTATTCACCTCCAATAATGGATGCAAGTTCATCAATTGCAGATTCTATTGCACTTAATCTTTCTTCTGTTGTTGGTTCTATATAGTCCGTAGATTGTGAGTTTTTAATATCATTCAACACATCATTGTCTACAATCAACATTTTTTTGTCTTTGTCGTATTTATACGCAAAGAGATCAGATACCGATTCTACAGATGGCATTTCTTCTACTTCCACAATATTTTCTGCATCTTTTTCTGCATAATAGCCCTTATTATCAATTCCTATTTTATACATATTAAATTTCCCTCCTTAATTTATTTGAAGTAAACTAATCGTAAAGCTACCACTTTGACTGTTAATCCATCCGCTTCCGCTTACCGTTAATGTATATCCGCTAACTGAATTGCTTGCAAAATTTTGATCTAATGCGCGACATAGATTTCCGTCATAACCATATAAGATTCCTCTTACAATTCCAGTCGTGGGACTTTGTGGGTTATATTTACAACTGCCATAAAAAACAGCTATCCAAAATTTATTTTTCGGAAGAGAAACCGATGCACTTCCATTATTACTTTCTTTCCTTTCTATCGTTTTTGCGTATCCCCAATCATTTACTATTGAATCTGTTACCTTATTATTTTCAAATTTTTCATACAAAACTTTATTTTGAACTGGGTTTTCGCTAGTGCTTGAAAGCTCAGTATCTATAGTTATATTTGCAATTTTTTTGGCTTGTTCTGAATAATACTTTGCGTTGTCTGTATCTTCCCCATCTCTGATACCGCTCTTCCCAACTGCGTAAGATTGTGATAATTTAGCGTCTGTTAATGCATTGCTTTCGCTTGTAGATGCATTTTCAGCACTGCTACTTGCGGATTGTGCTTGTGCAGTTATATTAGATAAATAATTTTGTTCTAAATATTCATCTGTAATACTTCCTTTTAAAATATCAGCATTTACAGCAAAACTTCCATCTGCATTTTCGATTTTTTCAAAACGAATCCTTTGACTATTATTAAAATTGTAAGTAGGAATCATGCTTCCAATATTAGCTTGCCATTCGGTTCCGTCTTCCGTTGTCATTACAAGCACTCCGTTGCTATTCAAGGAAAATGATACTGGTATTTTTTCGATGTTAAAATCAATGCTAAAACTTGTTCCGTCAAAAAACTTAAAAGTCAAAATCCCTGTTTCAGCATCCCATGTAGGCGTTTCTGAAAGTAATTTATTTGCCGAAGATTTGTCAAGCTTTTCAATGCTAAATCCATTGTATACGACATCCATAATTTCACACAATTTTTTTATTGTATTGTCCATTTTGTTTAAATTGTTTTTATCAATAGGCGTCTTAAGGCTTTCTGATCTGTTTTCCCATCCAACGGGATAATAAATAATTTTTTCGTAATTATCCATATTCTTTCCTCCTAAACTCTAGCCCAGTATCCATAATTTATCCTGTAATATTGCCCTTGTGTTTCTATATCTGTATGATATACCATTATTTCTTGTAAAGATGGAATAATAGAAACTCCTAAAACGTAAAATTCACAAGAATCAAAATCTCCATTTGTTGCATTCGCAGGCATATCTGTTATAATTCCTGGGGTGCTTATTCTTAAATACGCATGCTCATTTGAATCATTACCTGAATACACATTTACAACTGTTCCTGTAACATATTTCATATTATTCAAAATTATAGAATCCGTTTTGATTGAAGGTGTTGATATTCCTTTTGAAACTTCTACTATATCACCATTTTCTTCAACGGTTGTTGATTCTCCGAATTGAAATTTACCACAATCTGTAACAAATTTTGGCAATGGGTTAAAGTCTCCATCATATCCTCCATTCTCTATCTTTACATTAGCAGTTATTACTTCTTGCTTTGCAACTCCCATCCTTGTTGTGTATTCAATTTTTTCAAAAACCAACTCACCTTTTGATATTCCACAAGAAATTCCCTCTTTAAATGTTTCTGTTTTTGTACCTCCATTCCCATCTTCTATTTCTAAAGATTTGTCAGTATGGTCAGAACAAGATATTTCACCTCCACTACTAAGAGAAACCTCACTCCATTGTACACCATCTGGTATTTCTTCTTGAGTTACATCATACCATTTTGCTTCTCCTTCTATAACAATATACTGATAAAGCCTACTATTTTCAGTATCAAAATAATGTGCCCCCAAAGTTGCAAGAGTAAAATTAGGTGCTCCTTGTCCGATATATTCAATATTTTGACTTTCTAAATAATTATTTCTTAGAAGTATTAATCCTTCTTCGTTTGATGCTGTTTGAAGATTTATTTTTCCTCCTGTCACATCTATTGATTTTGCAACAACCTCTCCGTCAGAATTAACAGAAAAAAGCTCGCTAATTATGTTAATTTTATTCGCTGTAAGGTTTATTGTTTTTCCCGAAATAATGTTTAATATATCTTCTGCTGTAAAATCAATATTATCTGCGGTTAATTTTATGTAATTTTTCCCGGAATCGGCATCAACACCAAGTTCAACACTTACTATTTTCCCGTTTTTATCTACTTTTAAAACGATTTCAGAGGCAAATTGTTCAATTGAAGATTCTAATTTTTCTACGCTTTCTTCTGCCTGTCCTATTTCTTTCCAAGAACCGCTTGGATTGGTCTTTTGGTAAATTTTGCCATCCGAAACATTGAGATAATAGTCTTTTTTTGAAGAAAACCAAAGCTTTGGCGTAGGCAATCCATAACCGTATTCGTAAGAATCCGCATTTTCTACATACCATTTTGATTGAGAAGAAGAAACCGTACTGCTTATTTCCTCTGCCGTTTGTTCTATAGATGTTTGCAATGTTTTTTTCGAGGAATTTGCATCTTCTTTTGTTTCGTATGTTTTTGAAACAGAAGATATTATTTCTTCTGCTGTTTGCTCTATATTACTTTGAAGTTTTTCTTCTTCTTCTGTAGCTCTTTTTACTTCTGTTGTGATTTGCTCGGCAGTTTGTTCAAATCTTGAAGATGTATTTTCACCGAGATTTTTTATATCCACAGACAACCCATCAATAGATTTTTTTATTTCAAAACTTTTGCCAAGTAATTGTATGATTTCATCACGGCTTGTTGTCTCATTTGCCATTATTTTATTTCCTTTTGCCGTAAATTCATCTTTTAGCCCTTGTATTCCGCTTAATGTCCTTGAAAAAACAAACGCTGTAACAGTATCTCTATTTTTCACTAAAGAATATGAATCTCCCAAATCAATAAATGGCAAGCCGTATAATTTTGTTGTGTTTGGTCTATATACTATATTCCTTATTTCGTTATGAATTGATTTTCCGATGGTTTTTAATTCTTGTTCGGATTTTCCGAAAAGTAAAAAATTAGAGGATATAACATAAGGATTGCTTTCATCGCTGTTTGATGAAACTCCGATATCGCTAGATGAAGATTTTATTGTTACGCATGTAATAGGCATGGTTTCATATTCTTCATATTTTGTTTCAATGTATTGTAACCCCTCTGATTCAGAATCCAAAAACTCGACATTTGATTTTTCCGGGTATAAATCTTCTGATGGATAAAGGTTGAAATCCGGATATATTCCAGATACTTTTACCGCTTTTATCTCATTAAATTTACCATATCGGTCAATATATCCAAAAGAACCATTTATTTCGCATATATATTTTAAAAGTAAAGCACCTGTAACTGTTCCTTTTCCCATTTCTACAGTCTTTTCAATATATATATCGTCATTTGCAAATTCTCCACCGGAAAATTCTATCCCAAAATGTTTTAAAAGTTTTGAGCGAAATTCTGACAATTTAATTTTTTCATTTTCAGAAAATATATCGTTATAAAAATCTGAAATATCTTCTGAAACGTCATAAAGCACATCATATGCAGTTATTTTCTTATAATCCTTATCATCTACGCATTTTGCACTATCGACACGATATACACCCATAGGGACGGTTAAAACGATGTTGCCGTCTGAATCTTCCACATCCATATAGCACTTAAACTCAATTTCTGTAATGTCTTTATCCATAATTTCAGAAACTTCAAATTCAAGCGAAGATGCAATACATCCACCTAAGACTAATTCCGAATCGCTACAGATAGATTGAGTAATTGTGACACTTTCTTGGTGAATTGTTTCGTTGTCAATCGTCAAGTTAATATCATCAAAAACCATCCGGTATCCCTTGTAATATCCGGACGAATAAAACATAGCTTTTTGTTCGTCTGTCAGATTAAGCATACGGCACCTCCTTAATACTCAATAAATTCCCAAGAAATCGGCATATACGTTGGAACGCCCTCATAAGTACCTCCGTACTGAAATTGAACGTCCGGAACATAAAAGAATCCATGGTCATAATCGTTAGTCCATTCATTGAAATACCGTATTCTTATTTTCTTTTCCGGCAATCCTGCACAATCTTTTTGTTTCATTCCTGTAGTAAGTATTTTCATGAAAGAACGCATAGTAGTGTTTTTCATGTAAATGGTCGAAAATGCGATTCCGTCACGCATATGCTTTAACACATTTCTTTTAAGATGACCGTTTGCATTTACATAGCTGTCAAGGTCCTGCGCTCTGCCGGGAGTGATATTAAGATTGTCAGCGGCAATGTATTTATCAATCTTTGTATACTGATAATCACCTCCGGAATAACCGGTTGCTATCGAAACAAGACCTTTTGCTTTCTCAAATCCTGCCATTTTATACCTCCAATTATTAAAGGTTAGCGGCTCTGAATAGACATAGCCGGAAATAAAAAAGAGCGGTGTTATCCGCTCTTTTCGTAAATAAACAATATTTTTAGAATCCCTGTGATGCCGTTATAATTAAGCTAACAACTATAAAAGCATATATACATGCATTCCTTGTCTTTTTCACGCTTCTCACATTATATTCCGGGTCTTTTGACCTTTTAGAGTAAATCGTCTGATAAACAATAAGCCACCCAAGAATAACCAGGTACGCACCAACCCACCACGGGCTAAAACCCAAAAATAAAGAAAATGCTAAACTAAAAAAGCAAAGCAAATCCAAAATTTTATTATTTGCTTCTTTCTTTTTCACCTTTGCTCCGCAATGCGGGCAACTGTCTGCTGTTGTGCTTACCTCATTTCCACATTCGCTACATTTAATCATTGCCATAATACTTATCCCTCCTGTTTTTAAAATTTACCCTATTATACACTACAAACGACAGATTGTCTATGCATAAAGCGGTCTGCCGTTTGTTTTCTTAAATTTTTCGTTTGCATCGGTCGTAATTCTGACGATATCACCATCAGAAACGCCCTCGACGTAAAGTGCTTGACCGTTTCCGCTGTTCATTTTGTTGATGGCAACAACCAGACTTGTAAGCACCGGGGTCATTACATTGTAAACAGCATCCGCAACACCTTTAGATGTAGATGCAATAATCTGGTCATTGTTGATTACTTTTGTCCTGTTGCCTTGTCTACCGACAAGCTCCGGTTTGCCATTTTCTCTCGCATAAAAAAGCTCACCCATTTTAGGGGTACCACCAGTTTCAAACGTAGCAATATGGCTTATATTAAAACCGAGCTTTCCTCCCCCTAATGCTTTTGGTATTTTTAATGATATCTTATTAAGATTATCAATAATTTTTCCGTTAATCCATCCTATAAGCGTATTAATTCCTTTTTTTAATGTTTCCATAGAAAATATGCTCTTAATTTTTAAAGCCTTATCTCCCCACCATTTTTTAACATTGTCCCACCATTTTGCTATCTCATTTGCTTTTGTGGCTAACGCAGATTTTACATTTACTGCTTTTTCTCCCCACCAGTCTTTTACATTTCCCCACCAATTTTTAACCTTGCTTTTGGTGGTCTCAAAATTTGATTTTACTGAAAGTGCTTTTTCTCCCCACCATTCTTTTACGCCAGTCCACCAGTCTCCTATAGACTTTTTCCATTCTCCAAATTTTATTTTAATGCTTAATCCCTTTTTGCTCCACCAGTCTTCAACATCTACCCACCAGTCAGCAAATGCTTGCCAAAAATCAGACCAATCCTCTGAATCCCACTTAAATACATCTGAAAAATTCAAATGATACGCATATTTTTTTTGATCGTCAGACATAATAAGCTTTCCTATTTCTTGACCTAAATGAAATCCGACAAAAGCTGCGGCCAACGCCGCTACCACTCCTCCAAGAATGCTTGCAGCTGTAGCGGCTGCACCGCTAGAAATGAATGTACCTATAAGTGACGGTATTTTTGTTACCGCCGTACCGATTGCACTGCAAATGGATTTTGCAATACTAGCGGTACCTCCAGCGTTGATAATTGCAAGTCCTATTTTATCCATTACATAAGACGCAAGGTTTTTAAACACGCTCGTCCCAAGTCCTGTAAATTTAAGTGTAGCAAAAATACCGATAATTGCTGTTTCAATAGGTGCTGTTTCCATAGACCCTTTAATTGCTTTTCCAATGGCTTTTCCAATGGCAATCGCAAGTTTTCCAAAATCTAATGCAACCTTTCCAAAATCAATTCCAGAAAGAAAATTGCCTATAGATTGACCGACATTTTCCCAGTCAACTCCATCTAAAGCTGTTGTAAGCGTAGTTGCTATACCGCTAAATGTTGAGCTTATGCTTTTGCCAAGTTTTTTCCATCCGCTTTTTCCGAATCCTTTGAAAAATCCATTTATTCCATCCGATATTTTAGTGCCTAAATCTTTCCATGTTTGTTTTTTTGATACTAAAGTATAAAGAGCATTTACTATGGAATCTACAAGCTTTCCAAAGTTTTCCCCAATACCAGATGCATTAATATCGGAAATTAATTGACCAATACGCTTTGCTATCAAACTCCAATCAGTACGATTTATTGCTGATATCATGCTTTTTAAAATTCCATTTACAACATTATTGAATGTAGAAGCAGTAAGACCTGCATTCCATGAAGTAAAAAATCCGTTAATTCCAAGTCCTAAATTTCTTCCAAATTCATCCCACTTAAAAGTAGTCGCAAAACTATTTAGTCCAGTCAGGGCTGTATTTAATGAGTTTGCAATGGTTTTTCCTAAGTTTGAAAAAAGTCTTGCTCCCTCGCCTCCTGCAAAAAGTCCGTTAAGGAAAGATGCTAACCCCGTTCCAAATCCTGCCGCTTTTTGATAAATGGATTTCCAGTCAATATCCTCCATAGCCTTTGACAATGTTGTAGATATCTTTTTTCCAAGCTTTTCAAGTGTATCAATATCGCTTTCAAACTTCTTGAAAATGCTATCTTTCTGTTTCCACTTACCGCCACTTCCAGAGCCAATGTTAGACAGATTCCCAACACTAGTGCCTTTGTCATTTCCTGTACCGTCATTATCTTTTCCTTTTGAGGATGTAAGGTTATTCAGACGGTCAAAGCCCTGCAACTGCTTATTGAACTCTTTTTGTGCCTTTGTAGCCTTTTTGGTAGCATCGGCTGTATCGTTCGCTCCGTCAGCGGCATCTTCCATATCATCCTTGTAATTTTGAGTAACGCCGCCGCCCTCTTCATATTCCCATCCGAAAATCTTTCCAAGTGCGTCTCTGGCTGATTTTGCAAATTTATCCAGATGAACTAAAGTGCTGTTCATAGCTTTTACAAACGGCTTAAAAGCGTTAATCGCAATTTGACCAATCGTAGAGCCTAACTGCTGAAAATTTTGTTTCAGCATACGGGTTTGGTTTGCCCAGGTATTAGAAGTCCTAGAAAAATCCCCCTGTGCAGCACCGGTTTGTGAAATCACATACTGATAGCGGAGCATTGTCTTTTCCGCTTGTGACATAGATTTAATATTGGCATCTATGCCCTGCTTATGCGCCCACTCTTGAAGAGTTGCTTGCGTAAGGTCAATTCCATACTTTCTAAGTGGCATTGTTGTTCCGGTAAACACGGATTGCAGAGACTTGGCAACCTTTTCCTGATCTTCATTATAGAAAGATGCCATATCAGCAGACAGCTTTGTTAATTCAGTAGACATTCCCGACATTTTCTTTTGTGAAAATCCGACTGCTGTTCCCATTGCTTGGAAACGTCCGGCAATCTGCTTTGCTGTCAATTCAGACATACCGTAGTCTTGAATAGACGTTTTTGCCAAGTCTTCAATCTTGCTTTTATACTTTCCGAAACCAACGTCAACGACATTCTGAACCTCTGTCAAATTAGAAGAATAGTCCATTGCTGATTTTAGACCATTGAAAGCTCCCTTTGCCGCATTTACTCCGATAACAAGTTTTGTAAGCTTGGATGCAATGCCGCCGAATCCACTGCTTAATTTTCTTTGAGAAGAAAATCCGCTTTTTATTCTAGCAAAGAAAGAGCCGATAGACGCACTGGAAGCTTTTATGTTTTTCCCTATATTAGAAAAAGCCGAAATCATACTTTTTTGGAAAGAACCGGCATCTTTTCCAGTATCATTCAGCGTTTTTTTATAAGTCTTAAGCTCTGATTCCGCTTTTACAAGCTCTTGATATGATTTATCAAATCCCTCGTTTCCGAAACCGATACCGGCAGATTGCATCTTTTTAAGGTTTGCCCTTAATTTGCTTACTTTTGCATCTAAACTGTCTGTTTCTGTAATGTCGGTAGTAATTCCTTTTGCTTTCTGATTAAGCGCCGCCTTATACCTCTTTGCTTCGTCCGTAACTTTTGCCAAAGCCATATATGCAGTATCCCATTCAGAAGTACCCATTCCGAGACCGCTTTGCTCAACACTAGCCAAATACGATTTAGCATCCTGCACCATAGCGGTATATCTCGAAATACCGTCTAAATTAGGATTAAGACCAGATTTTAACTCTTCCTTATAGTCTCTTACCTTTTTGTCAAGCTTTTCAACAGCTAAATAGGCATCATTCCACTCTTTATCTCCGACAGAATATCCTTGACTGGATAATTCCTTGAGGCGTTGCTTCGCATTATTAAGAGCGTCACCGTACTCATTTGTACTCTTTTCTGCTTTTTTAGTTTCTTTAATTGTCTGCATCAAAGAATCAGAATATCCAACCGCTGATTTCGGAATATAGGAAGTCTTTGGCTGTGCGGCTTTGGTATCTTTCAGACCGCCATTATCGCTACGGTTAATCTGAATCTGCTTTTGCGATGTTGCCATTTCTTTCATTTTCTTTGAAAGAGCATCCATTTTGTTAATAGTTTCAGCAATATCGTACTGCATATTCACAAAAGAGCTTTTACCAGTAGATGCACTACCGGTAGCCAAAGCCTTTTTCTCTTTTTCTGCTAAATTATCCAGCTTCGCAGAAAGCTTGTCATACTCTTTCTGTAATTGTACGGTAGAACCATCAAACTTTGCATCTTTTCCGATTTCAGAAAACTTTTCCTGTAATGCTCTGATGGCTTCCATTCCAGTTTTTGTATCGACATTGACTTTTGTTTTTCTCTTTCCGAGATTTTTTACAGACTTATCAATTCCGTCAATAGCGGCTTTGGCGTCTTTCAGACCGCCATTTTTAACAATGCCATTAATATTTTTAGCAAAATTACCCAGTGCGGATGTATCAACTCCTCCAATAGCAGAAGATACCGCACCAAGCTTTTTTATAAGGCTATCAAGTGCGGCATTTGCCTTTTTCGCACTCGCTTCAATTTCTAACTCTAAGCTTTCCTCTGTAGCCATTACCGCACCCCACTTTCATTACTGTGCCTTGTTGTATACCAAAACAGAGTCTACGATTGCCTGTGCAATCTTACCCTGCGGATTATGACCGACGTGTACCGTTACCGCTGTAATCTTTGCCATCTTTATCCCTCCATTCAAAAAAAGACGGCGGGGCTTTTACACCTCGCCGTTACTTTCCATCAGTTTTCTACTCTGAATTTCAAGCCTATGATTTGCACGTCTTGTAAGTGCATCAAGCCTTCGCGTTTCTGCTTCCGCCTTATCATTTTTAACATTATTAGAATCTTTATCCACTTCAATGTTTGAATAAAAAGGCTTCTCCGGATATTTTACCTTGTCTCCATTAAATGCACTTCCGATTGAAAATTGCGTGTAAAACCCAATAAGCCAAGCGAAATACTCCCTATCATCGTTTTCGCTTTTCAATCTGTCGTTATATGCTGTAATTCTTCGATTTATCGCTGCCGGAGTCATATGAAAAAATTCACACTCTGTCAATCCGATTTTCAATGCTGCTGGCAACAAATCTTCAATTACTCGCTCTCGGAAACTTTTGGCTGCTTCTTCTTGTGATCCTGTGGTTTCTTCTGCTCTTTCTCCTCGGTCATCGGAGACATCATCTCTTCCAGACCGATCAGTTTGAAAAAACCATCTTCACCCATCTGATCTAACAACATTTCCATAACCGACCAGAAATTTCCGTTGTTTTCCTTAATATAACTTTTCAAAAGGATTTTAGCCGTTTTCTTATCCGGCACCTCTCCGTCTCCCTCTTCCGTTCCGTGATGTTCCATAAGACCTGCATAAAACATAGAAAGAGCCACTTGAGGAATGTCTGAAATCCCTTTGAATTTTGTCTTAATGCTCTCAGCGTTATCGCCGTCTTCATTAACTGCCGTCATAAGATTTATTACTTTCTCTGTACACTCACCATACAATGAAGCTTCCACAGAAAATTCGATCTTATAATCTTTTCCAGAAATTTTCAAAACCTTATACATTTTACCTATCCTTTCCCTCCCTTTTTATAAGGGAAAGGGGCAGTCCGAAAACCGCCCCCTTATAAACTAATTATTAAGTTCTGTATCATCTACGGCTGATTCGTCATAGCCAGCCACAGCCTTTTTACTGCTCGTTTCAGACTGGCTATCTATTCCCCCGAATGCTCGGTAGGAGTTACAGCTGTATCCTCTCCCTTAAGCTCGTCCGTGATACAGTTCATCTGCATTGTAAGAAGTCCGTTCTGCTCTTTTGCAGTCTTCGGGATTCTAGCAGGAGGAGACGCAACGATAAACTCCGCATTGGTAAGTCCCTCTGTAATTTCTTGGAACCAAACTCTTTTACCTGCTGCTTTAGCCGTCTGTGCTTCACTGATCAGATCGGTCCATTCCTTGACCGTTTGGTCTGTCTTATTTACCGTAACAACGTAATTTTCCGTTACGGTATCTCTTCCGGCAATATTTCTCGTCTGCTTATCTTCCAAAGCAGAAGCGTCAATAGCTTCCGGCTCAACCGTTACTTCGTCAATGGAGTTAATTCTGTGAAGCAACGTAAATTTAGTTGGTTTTTGACCAGCCACCGTTTCAATGCCATAAGACAGAGTGGTACCGTTGGTGCTAACGCCAGCCACATAAGATGTATTATCTGCCATTATTTACCTCTCTTTCTACCGCTAATTATTGCGGTCAGCGAACATTTCAATAAATGCCCGGTACATAGTTACAAAATAGTGTCGTTCGCTCCATATAAGCGTCTAAAACGCATCGTTGAAGTATATATGCCGTCAGACTTTCCGTAAGTCGGCATACCGACAGCGTCAAATCTCAATTCCTTGAACGAATTTGCCACGGTTGCCGTTACCAATCGAACATCTGAACCGCTTGTATTTGAAGAAATATCGACTTGTATAGTTTCCAAAACTGCATTGACGGTTTGCCCGTCAAGCGTTTGTCCCTGTTCTAATCCAGACAGTTCGTGAATGTAAACAGTCGGAAAAATAGGTTTTTGATTTGTTTCTCCCTCGTCCGTGATATACACATCAGGGAATTTCTTTTGCAAAATAGGCTCTGCTCTGGATTTCACAACATAAAAGATTGTGTTTCCAAGTTCAAACGCCCAACTGTTATCTACCATCAGCTAAACACCTCCTTGAAAATCTTTTCATATTGCGAAATAATCTCCATACTAGCCTTATAAATAGGCATTGTTGCTTTGATTCCTTTTGAATAGTGCCACTTATTATCATTACCGAGGTAATACCACCCATCTTCAAAGGCGTGTATTTGCCCCGGATATGTTCCGACACCATATCCCATATCGTTTGCTTTCGAGTTAGGCTCCGGGTTGTAGTGGATACCGGTACCAAATTCTACAGCTAAAACCGTGTAGAACGGGTCTCTGTCTTTTACCTCATGTACTTTACCAGTAGCAATCAAAACGGCTTTACAGCCCATTTTAGACGGTTCTCTGTCTATGCTAAGAGTTATTTGATTCCCGATAGGGCTTTCATTGATTGCTTGTATCGCTACTTGCTCTCCAATTTTTGTCAATCGGTCAACATACTCTTTGCATTTTTTATTGATATCAGATTTATATTGCTCAATCTGCTTTATCGCTTCTTGAATAGACTTTTTCGACAACCCCATTTTTACCTTCATAAAAACCGCCTACTTTGTTGTTTTCTGCAAAAGAAAAAGGTCTACTGTCAATCCCTCGTCAGCCACACCTTTGACGATGTAGTCAGCGGTCAAGATATCAACAAGACCTTCTTTCGTATGTCCCACGTCAGATTTTTTCCAAATATAATCACCGGACTTAATCGGCAAATATCCCTTGTCTGTCGTGATCTGGCAGTAAGATGTGCTATCATCAATACCAAACTCTTTGACAAGAACTTCCGAAAGTTTATTGCTGATATTTGCCATAAACGATACCGGCTCCGAAAATCCATCCACTTTTTTTGTGTAGTAGATTTTTTCGCCGTCTGACGTTTCGTAAAATTTACGATTTCCGTCATCGTCCGTCTCATAAATGGTTATTTTCTGACCGGCACGGGAATATTTCATTTTCTGTTTGTTAGCCTTTAAGCTCATTTGCATCTTCCTCCGGCAGTCCGGCAACGCTTGTCAGCAAAGATACCAGTCCTGCAAGAACGGAAGCCGACACAACCACCTTCCAATCTACCGCACTAATGACCATGCTCGAACCGATTACACCAATTGCCGTTTGTGCAACTGTCTTTACCGCTCTGATTCCTGCTTTCTTCGCCCAGTCTTTCCAATCTCTCATTTACGATGCCCCCTTACAATTGATACGTTCCGCAATTTCATTGATACGATGATGAGCTTGCTTTACGCTCTCCTCGACAACCGTAATTCTGCTATCGTGAGAATCAAGCTCCTTCTTCATTTCAGACCGTTCATTTTTCATTTCATTGATAGTGTCAAGTATTGCATCTAATTTCATATTGATTTTAGTGTTTTCCTTCACCCTATCTTCGATTTCCTTAGTATCTGTATGTTTGCTGTTTTTTGCATTGTAACTTAAGCTAAAAAAGCCGAAAAAGACGGAAAAAACGACCGAAACGCCGCTTATAATAATTGGTATTATATTCATATATACCGCCTTTCATAAAAAATGGCACGCCGCCCACCACCCTTAAAGCGTGCCGCCTGCTACCATTTTGTTGACCTAAACAAAATCGCAACGCACAATCTTCTATAAGACTTTAGCAAACGGAAAAACTCCTGCCAGTAATTCTTTTCTGTCCTTCCAATTACGACTAATGCCGTTTTCGGAATAAGAAGACATATATGATTCGCCAGCTTGCGAATAATCATACACAGCAAGGTTGACAATGACTGATTGATATTTCTTCATATCTTCGTCTATTCGCTCATCGGTATAACTATCCGGATAATTTCTTAATGTCCTTATTTCTTCCGTTGCCTGCTCTATAAGCTGTTCGATAAGAGGGTTTTCCTCCTTTTTGTCAAAAACAACAACGTCAGAAGTGGTATCATCGCCGTTATCAACCGTATCAATATGAAATTGTTCTAATCGGATTTTCACCTGCTCTAACGTGCTGTATTTCGTCATATGGATGCCTCCTACAAACCAAGCTTATCAACCAAAAGTTTTTTAAGGTCTGCCCCTGTATAGGTGTCAGCCTCTTCGATATCAAGTTCTTTTGCCAGTTTCTTTAAATCAGCCGTACTCATACGGGAAATTTCGGTTTTGGTATATTCCGGCGGATTCATATGATTAGAAAAAGCAGAAGTATTTTTATCCTCTGCTTTTCCCTTGATTTCCTCTCCCGGTCTATACCACACGCCGTTAATTTTTACGGAATGTGTTGCAACCATTACTCACCCTCCTTGACCTTCATAACAACTACGCTGTCCATTCCCTCGAATGTAGGAAGTCCAATCATAGAAACTACGCAGTGAGTGTTGATAGGATGATTTGTAGCATATGTGTAAACAGCGATACCGGTCTCTACGATAGAAAGATTTCCGTCTGTAAGACTTCCACTTCTCTCCTCTGGAGTTCTGCCGAATACATATTCCCCAAGGAATACTCCGCCGGACTGTGCTGACACAATGCCGGTAGGTACAAAGCTCTTTGTCTTTCCATCTGCCGGATCAATGTACAGCTTGTCGTAAATCTCAATCTCGATACCGTACCCACGAAGATACTCTGTTACCTGTCCCGGCTGCAATCTGATTCCACCATTGTAAGCGGTAATTCCAAGCACTTGCTTCTTTGTATCCTCTGCCTTGAGAACCATTTCCCAAGTCTCTGTATTCATCGTAAATCGTGTGAGCGAATATCCTGTTTTCTTTGCAAACTCACGTCTGGTTTGAATAAGATCATCAAGAGGAGTTGCAGTTGCCGACTTATCCCATGCACTTGTATCCTTAAACTCAACAAAGTGGTCTGTTTTATGCTCTGCTCCGTTATCTGCCGTGTAGTCGATTGTGTATTTCTTATCGCCAAGAACAACATCAACCTTCGGAATACCATCTTTCGGTGCAAGCAACTGCCAAATCTGTCTCTCCGGAACCACTCTAGCTCCCTCGATAAGGTTCATTGGCTTTTTGCTGATCTCACGAAGCACGCTATTGGCAAGGCCTGAATTTTCAGCGTTTTGATAATTTGCGTACTCCTGCTCCTCTTTCTCTGTTACCATGTAACTCTCACGGTAAAAAGGCATCTCACTCTGAATGTCAGAGAAACCTCCAACGTCTCTTAACTCTGCCTGTGCGTCAAAATTAGATGCTTTCAAAGAGACCGGGAGTCCGCTCTTTCCTTTGATAAACCTAAGATCGAGACTATCCTGCTTTCTTGTTCCAAACTTTAAACGTCCAAGATAAGGCTCCGTTCCTAATGTTTTCTTGTAATTATCCCACATTACACCGAGACTTCTCGCTGTAAATGCTTCTGCTAATGGTAATGCCATAGTTTTTTACCTCCTTAAATCATTACACCTGTGCAATCTTTGGTGCGCCGTAAAATGTAACCCTTGGTGTTGCTTTTCTTGCTGCGTCAGCAATCGCTGGATCAAGATTTTTTACCTTTTCCCAGTCGATTGTCCCTTGATAAACATAGGTACCAGGTGCATCACCCTGTGTAACATCTACATCCTCAAGCAGATATCCAAGGCATCCATCATCATTTGTTGGGTAAGGTGTTCCTGCAGGAACAATCTTTCTTTCGTTTGCATCTGCAACAACTCCCGACTGCGCTACTACGCAAGCCGCTCCCTCATAAGGGAAAAATTTCAAAATCCCTTTACTTTGTGTAAAATCCCTTGTAATAGGCTTTCCCATCGTCTTTTACCTCCTTAAATCACATAATGGTTTTGATCTTCTACGTTAGTCTCAACGCCAAAAGTAATGTTTTCGGCGTTTTCAACGTCAGCTGTTTTTTCTTTGTTTTTACCACCGCCGGCACTTCCACCGCCCGGATTTGTAGAACCGTTTGCGATTTCCTGCTCTTTTGCTTGTGCGGCAGCGGTTTCTTTCTCGGACATAATTTTTCCAAGAGCAGCCGTGTCGAAATTTCCATCATCACCAACAACTTCTTTTGCCTGTTCTGCTGTGATGCGAAAATCTGTCATAGCTTTTTCACGAAGATCTCTAATTGCATTATTTTTTTGTAACTCTGCAATCTGCTGATTAGCTGTCTCCAATGCTTTGTTAGCTTTATCAAGCTCGGTAAGGTTTCCAGCTTCAAAATCATCAATCTTTTTTTGAAGCTCATCTGCTTTTTCAGCTTTTTCCTTATATTGAGCTGTTTTTGCCTTTTCCCTTTGGATAGAGCTGCCGTAATCTGCCATAATCTTGTCAGCGTCTTCTTCGCTAACTCCCATAGCAATAAGTTCTTCTCTCTTCATAATTACCTCCGATATGTCATACGATTTTTTATACGGTGCAACGACACCGATTGACATTGTTGATTTTTACGCTCACAACTTTGCGAATTTTTATAAAATAAAAACGGCTACTGATTATTCAGCAACCGTTTTATCTATCTCTTTGTCTAATGGATTGTCGTTATTTAATTTATCTGTTATTTCCTTGGCTTTTCTTTCCTGTTCTTCCAAATCATCAATCGTTTGATATTTCGCTTTTAAGTACGGATCAGAAAGAATAAATGTTTTTTCCGCATCTCCCCAAAGACCAACTGTTTTAATAGCCACAAGCGGATGAATACCACATTGTAAAAGTACCGTAAGCGTTTGTGCTTTTGTGTACATATTATCCTGCGGACTGTGATTGATCTGCACATCAAAATCCCTTGAGGTAATGCCAAGATCATGATCTTTTATTCTGATAATGTTCAGAATAATTTTCGCCAGCTTCTTTTCTGCAGACTTTACCAATGGGTCTTTCAGCTTTGCCCTTGTCTTTGAAAAATCCCAACCATTTCTAAGTTGAACCGCTCCCTGTGTATCTCCACCGGAATTATTATTGTTTTTATTTGGGATTGCTAAAATTGATAAAGCGTTATCCCACAGATCATCTTTCGCAACCTGGCATTCCGTTTGATTAAGCTCCTGCGTCATCACATCAACATCTGATTTATTGTCTTTGTTGATTGACTTTACGACCAAGGCTCGATTCATTTTCATTTTTTCAAATTCTTCTGAATCAATTTCACAATTTACGAATTTTATCCAGCTTTGAACGAATTGTTCAATACCGTCCATTCTGTTCGATTGCATTGTATTGATAGAATCTAAAATATCAATGACAAGTTCGATATCAGATATTCTTTCGTGGTTGTTCGGAAACTCCACAATCGGAATACCACCAAAACCGTGTAATTTCCAATCATAAACTTTTCCGTCTGCAATTTTGCATTCATGTGTCTTTGTATAGCAAAGCTTATACCACTCGCCATCTTCATTTTTCAATTCTTGGACGGCAACCAACGCCTCTTCTGTATGTCTGCTATAAATAACAAACGTATTCATCGGAGATGGAGCAACGATACGAAACGGTATGTCGCCATCGGAAAATTGTGCCGCTTTAAACGACGTCCCTACGGCAGATTGCCATTCTCCGGCTTTGATATCTTTTTCCTGTTTGTCGGCATCCGTTGTATAATCGTTATATTCATCAACAGCCTTGTTAATGTTTTCATCATTTTTCCGGCTTACCATTTGCACCGGCTCACCGTAAGTTTGCCCTACTTTAAATTGCACAATTTCATATGCGTGATTTTCTTCTACCTTATTTGTGATATCTTCATTCGATACTTTGGTTCTATAAAGCACCGGCTGATCTCCTTTGTAATAATTCCAAAGGTACTCAATAGCTGTTTTATTGTAGTTAAAAATTCCAATGCAATTTCCGATAACATTAGAAATATTATTCGCCGTTATCGTTTCTACGTCCGTATATGCAATTTTCCGTCCGTATCTACCTTTCGCAATATCACGAAATGGCATTTTGTTTCTTAACATACAATTCCACCTCTAAAAAAATGTCATACCGCTCGAAGTTTCCCTCGCAGGTAACTTTTTAATCTCTCTTTTTCCTGTTTCCGGATAATAAATAACACGCTTTACGCATTTATTGCACCGGCAAACAATATTCATCGTCCCTCTCCCGTCATAAGTTCCGACCTTACGACCGCAATTAGGACAATATATCGTTCTTTTTACATACTCCATAAAATACCTCTTTTTAAAACAAAAAAGGACACCTAAATGGTGTCCCCTCTACATCACAGGAGTAAAGATATGAGCTTTAACTCTTTCTTCACGATAAATATTATCATAAAAGATATATGACATTCTATGACAAGTTTTACAAATATTCTTCTCCGTACTTTTTTTCAAATTGTTGCAACGCTTTTCCGTGTAATCTGACAATCTGCCTCCACGAATATTCCATTTCGGTAGCAATTTTTTCAAAAGTCTTTTTTTCTATGTACCTGGAAAATAAAATTTGATAAACGCTTTCTTCCTCCATTGTATCTATTTGAGCAATAATCCTTTCTCTTTTGACTAAATATTCGTCAATCATTTTATCGAGATTGTTCTCCAGTTCATCTATTTTTGCGATCGCTGTTCCTATTTTGTCAAAATTAGGAGAAGTCTGTACCTTTTCATCGTTTCCAATAGCTGATATGCTTACAGAAAGCTCTCTTAATTGAGATATTTCAGACAACTTATTGTTTATCATTTTGTTTAATCTGCTTACTTGTGATAAATAATCTTTAGTTTTCATCTCAATACCTCCTAAATGGATTTTTTATTGCTTCTACTTTTGCAACTCTATTTCCTTGGGTTATTCTTAGAGCAAAGTTTGAAAAAACATCCGGCACATCATCTAATTGTTTTTTCCCGGATACAGAATATTGCTTTAATAACGACATCATCACGCCGTATGGATCGTTTGGTTTATAAAGAGAACTGTCTTTAAAAATTACATGCTGCAATATCCAGTTTGAACATTGAAAAATTCTTGCTTCTTTGTTCGTTTCCGTTGGAACGTCAGTTATATTGCATATCCACCCAACACTTTCCACACGTTTATTTACTTCCATGGCTACACGGTCTCCGCCGGCATTACGCTCAAATTCGCATTCTTGTACTTTATTATTTACAAGAACTCCTGCGGCGTTTCTATATTGTTCTTCATAATCTGCCGTGTTATCGCACACGCAATCCACGCAATAATAATCTTCTCCGTATTTTTGTAGAACAGGCAACACAAAATAGTCAGTTCCTTTTCCTTTTGTATCACACTGACCCGTAACAATTTCCGGTTCTCCGTGCGGCAAATTAAGATACCGTCGAATTTTATCTTCCGGAAACAATAGCCCTTCTCTTTCAATCGGATCCTGTTTGTATAGGCAGCGATAAGAAATTTCATCCATAAGCAACTGTATGTCTTCAAAATCCTTTACCGTATATCCACCGAATTCAAAGTTGAAATTACTTTCTCCAGTTTTCGGGTCAATGTCCGGAACCGATATCACCTTTACCCTTTTATTTCCCTCATATGCCTGTATAATACGACCTATAACATCCCGAACGCTCCATCTCGTAGCAATGTGTATTTCCTTGCACGGATTTCCGTCTTCGTCCGGAATTTTTCTCTGTCTAGCATCTACAGCATACTTTCCCCATAATTTATCAAGATAAGTAGGGTTTAGTGCTTCTTCAATTCCCCCAATCATATCATCAACAAGCAAAAATTTATTTGCACGGACTTTACCAGCATTTTTACTTCCGACTGACGTACATTGTACAGACTGAAACGGCTTATACTTTCCGACATTAAATTGTTCAAGTTTTGCGTTTGTACTTGTTACTTTAAGGTCTGGGAATATTTCATTCCAGGTATATTCATCTTCGTTCGTTACAATATCGTACATACCGTCATAATACATTCTGGTAATATCTCCGCTATGGGAATAAAAAAGATTATATCCACTCGTATACCATCCTATAACCGCAGAATGGAAAAATTTTTCAATCGTTGTCTTTCCTGTTCCTGGGGGTAATGAGATACACAATATGTCGTACTTATCATCAATCATCCCCTGCAACGCATCCACAAGACCAATTTTTAAAAATTGTTTTCTTCTTGGCATATAAAAACGCTCTTTAGGCTCTCTTTTTTTCTCAATGTACCTAAAAAAACTGTCAACAATTTTATTTTGAGCTTCGATCAACAAAATCTCATAATATTTATCCAGCAATTCAAAAGAGCTTTTATTTTTGAAAACAAACTTTTCTATGCCCCACATATCAAGTCCTGTGTCACGAATGCATACGGTTTCTATCAGCTCTTTTGCTCTAGCCGTACATTTCAGCATTAAGTCAGTTTTTTTTTCTTCCTTAGCAAGCTGGCACACATCACAGTATGTATTTATTATGTTTTCATCAATTCCATTTCGGGTAATATACTTTTCGCAATCAGAAATCAGATTTTCTAATTCAGACATAAAGAAAAGCACCTCGCTTTCACAGCAAAGGTGCTTATAGACCTCTGCCTATAATTTTTCTAGGGTAGCGACTACAATCAATATGTAGCCGGTAATATCACTTAATCAATGTCCGCAATGCTTTCTACAAAACAATTGTAATAAATATATCTCTTTCCATTGAAGTCAAACTTAACATATCCACCATCATTTGTATCAATATCAATCTTTCCTTTATATGTTGCAAGCTCTTTACCATCTGCCGTATATACAGTAATTGTTCTGTTCATACCGCCATTGATATTGCTCTTAAAATCAGTTACACTTCTTTCCCATTGTGCAGTACATCCAGTCATTCCAAAACACAATGTTAATCCTAATACTACAGATAAAATTTTCTTCTTCATAATAATTCCTTTCTGCTGATATCAGCAATTTATTTTTTGTCTTCGTTTTATTTATTTCAACATATTCATACGTCATCCTCCTCAAATATTTTTTTTACTTTTTCCATATAATCCGGCATACCATCTAATATTTTATACAATTCATCTGCTGTGTTTGGAGTTCTGCTTCCTGTATGTAATATTTCTTTTCCTTTTTTGAATATCGACATTGAAGTTTCACCATACAAACAACCTTCATATCCGTTTTTATGTTTAACAATTATTTGATTGTTTTTTATTTCATATTTTATTCCGTTTTTAGATATGTATATTCCATTTTGCATACTAATATCCTCAATTTTTAAATTAAAATCATTCCTATTCATTCTAAATTTATCTAAATAGGCTTGTATCATTCCCTTTGCTACAAGTGTAAATGGTATATTCTTCCCCTGTTTCTTCATCAAAAACGAAATCTTCTTCGCTTAATTTACATTTTAAACAATCATTCATTCCTAGCAGCTCTGCACACATAAGTATGGCACCTCCTTGAATATCTAATACACATTACAGAGTCATGTACAAGGTCTGGCATATACCCTGTTTCTAAAATAGTTTTCGATATTTTTCTCGCTTGCTTGATACTATTGAGTAATGGCATGTTTAAATCTTTTCTAAAGTGCTTAAAGTACGAAAGGAACCATTCTCTTTGTGCATATCTTATATTGTGCCTTATTCTGCTATCTAATTGCAGACAATGAAGTATTTCTTTAATTCTTCTCATTCCTCATAAACCTCTCAAAATCTTTCCTACACTTAGGACATAACTCGTAATTCCATTTTAGAAAATGTGTATAGGTAACTTTTTCAAACAAATTTTCATCTTCGTACTTAGGAACAACATCTCCATATACACCGCACATCTGAAAACTCATTTTTGTCATTGGTTTGATTTTGATTTTTGCATCGCACCTGTCGCAAGTACGCCATTCTTTTTGATGTTTCATTCTTCCACCACCTATTCTATATGCTTAAATGTTCGCTACAATCATTGTCAAAAGAAATATAATACTTAAAAACCCCACTTCTGCGACTTCTCTAATATTTTTGGATTTCTTTATGAGCCATAACGATAAGATATAGTAAATAAACAATGCTATTTTACACAATATCATTCTTCCACCAGCTTTCTATATTTCTGATATATCTTTTATTTCTCCATCTGGAAGTTTTACCTTAACTTTGTCTGCTAGTAATGTTATTTGAATTTCTTTTGCTGTGTCCTTTTGATAAATATTGGATATACCATCAATACTTATTACTCCTTTTAAAAATTCGCCATCAAGAAATAATCTAACAATTCCGCTTGAATGGTCAAGCAACACCTCTTTAACCATCATTCCACCAACTTTCTGCCACACATAGGGCAATAATTTATTTTTATATATCCTCTTGCGTATTCCCAACTCGAATTATCAAAATATAGTCGATTTTCTTCATCTTCGTTCACTAATGTTACTCCGTTGACTTCGTTAAGTTTATAATCTCTTGAACAAAAAATACTTTTTGTTCTTTTTGTATATTTTTTCCCTTTTCCATACCCATCTACAATTTTAAAATTTATTTTTTCGCAAAATTCACACATATTACACCTCAATCAAATATTCTTTGAAATAGTTTTCAATATCTTTAGGCATATTAACAATTCTAAGCCATGTCCATTTTACAATCCGTTACAATGTACCGTGAATCCGCCATCCATATACTCTTTTACAGCTTTTCGCAACGCAGACTTTGACTTATATCTCTTTCTTAGCATAATAGCCACGCCTTTTCTCTCGATAGCATAAATTCCAAACGGAACGGTATCGCTTGCAATTTTCAGAAGTTCATTAAACTGAACAATAGAAAGTCCATCATAAATGCTTTTCCCTATATTGACCGTCATATAATCCCTCCTACACCTTGTATATCGCTCATATTCAAACGATTTTATTTTTTATGCACAATTCCCTGCTTTTGTCCTAAAATTGATTTACGGGCAAATTAGACATTTCTCAAATCCGTAATGATAACCATTCTATCAAAATTATCTTCCATAGCTTTATCGAAAGTCTTTGTTGCATAAAGAAATTCGCCAGTATAAAAATCTGTCACAGCATATCTGTATTCCGGATAAAGGTCATATTTTATCTTTTCCAAAGTCTTTTCTGTCTTTTTGATTGCATTTCCCGTTCCAAACATCCCTAAATCCTCACAATTTCGTCAAGGTCGTAATTATCTCTGACATAATCAACAACCTCGCTCAATCTGTTTTTCACAAATTCATCATTAGCAATTTCCGGCAAACAATGAAATGTGCAGCTATTCTCTTTCCCGTACTTTTTATACTTCCCGTAGTCAAATGTCATATAAAAATCGGTATTTGCGTCAGATTTTTCGTTTTTCTGCAAAGCCAATGGTTAAAAATCCATTCAATCATTGTTTTCCTCCATACACAAAACTAATTTCACAATTTCTAAACACTTTTCACGATTTTCTTCATCAGTGCAACACCCAAAAGCGTTATACCGGCAATCGTGAAAGTGACAACTATAATCTTTTGGTGCGATATCAGAAAAATTCATATTTCTCCTAACTCATGACAAATTGTGCCAGTTTCAAAAGATACTTTTTGTTACAAAAATGAGCTATGCTATAATCTGTCTTACCATTGTGGCTTCTGGCAAAGTGCAGTCTTACCATTTCTTCCAACGGCATCGTTCCATCTTCTTTTTGTTTTGAAAAATCAAACTCCTCAAAATGATTAAACTCTTTATCGTTTATATGCGATAAAGCTGAGCATACATCAATCAGCGTTTCGCTTCTAAGTATCGGATGTATCTTCCCTGTTTTCTTCGTAAACAAATCCAGGTAAAGATTAAAAGCATTATTTACTGCTTCTTTCAAATCGCCATGACCGATAGATACATCGCAGATATCATAAAAGCGTTTAGACATGTCCTTTTGTTTTTTCTGCAATTCTGATTTTGTGAGTTTTGTTTTTACATCATTTTCTGAAAATGATGTATTTACCTTTCCATCATCGTTAGATGATGTATTATCCTCTATGTAGTCTTTGTATGTATTCTCTGCAGTAGTCTCTGGTATTGCTTTGCTGAGATTGCCATGTCCATCTGTGCAATTTGCCATGTCGTGAACGCAATCTGCCATATCGTAATTGTCAACAAGACTTTGCAGCTTTTCATAGTCAATAGAATACCACTTTGTCTTGTCAATTTTCATTTTGTTATAATTAGCTGTAATGACAATGCCTTTTTTCTCCAGACTGGTTATTGTTCTTCTGATCGTGTCTACTGACCAAAAATCAAAATCAGTTTCTTTCCATGACTGATATGTATTAAAAATCCAGTATCTTCCATCACGGAAATTTTTATCTGCCTTTTTATTAATTTCAAGCCAATAATGTATCTGATTGAGAACAACAGCTTCATTCAGATTACCCAAAACCTTTACAAGCGTTTTTCGGATAAGCAAAACATCGTCTTTGTTTATAAACAGCTCATTATAATTCATATTGTTTACCTCCTACGAAACATAAACAGCACCACGCTTTATGTGCTAAACTCTACGATTAATAAAAAACAACAAACAGGCAGTCGTAGGTCTGCTTTTCGGTCTGCATCACCTAGTTTGTTGCATTTATTTACTGATAATATTCAAATATCAGCAAAACGGACGGTTGCGGATTTGAACCGCAATCACTCTTTTATGTTGGAGCAAAGGAGTGAAAACCTCCAACCGGCATTCCAGCCTCCGTCCACCAGTCTTTTATTAAGACCAGCCGGTCACAGGAATAAATCCCGTGCCGGATAATGGCAAGGATGGATTCGAACCATCTTTCCGTCTGCACGAATAACGGATGCCCTGCGCACTTGCCACTCAAAAACATACAATTATCAGTGGAGGATTTTGTATGAAATGACACCGCCTGTTACGGCTACGCTCATGCCAAAAAGCGTAAGTTGATTTGCACGCTTGAGCATCGTTGGATAGATGCTCAAGAAATCCCCTCCGATCCTTGTGACGGATCTTTAATCAGCTTTCCGCTAGAGGGGTATTAGAAAGGAGATGTACAATGCAAATAGCATGTAGCATCATGGTCCCGGCAGGGGAGAAAAAGTATAATACTAAAAGCACCTGCCGGAAACTAGGGTACCCGGATTCGAACCGGGAAGTCTGGGAACCAAAATCCCATGCCTTACCATTTGGCGATACCCCATCACTTACGGGCGAAGAGACCAATCAAACGCCCGTAAACTACTACGATTAAAAGGTTAATTATGACACGTTTATTTCAGACTGTTATTTATAGTTCAATTGTTATTCCTTTCCCGCTACCTAGTTGGGCATCTGATTTTTCTATTCTGATCCATAGACTTTACCTCCTTTTCGCTTATCTAAATGTTCAAACTGACATTTAACCATGTCAGTGACATTACTACGTTGGCAATCAATGCCATGGCCGGCTTTAAATAATTCACATTCAAACATCCGGACGCATTTCGTACATTCATCGTCAATCTCTTTACGACCTATTTTCATCTTTCTCACTCAATTCAATGTATTTATTCAAATACCAAACTGCTTTTTTTACATCCTCTAATCCATTCTTTTTACGGTGCCGGTAGATATACTTAAATGCATTGCAGATGCAGAAATCTTTTACCGCTTCTGTGCCTTGCGTTTCCTCCATCACGTCTATGCATTGGTATTTTCCAGTTTCATAATGCGACGGATGATTTACGTTGTCATTCTTAATTCCGTTGCACAGTTCTAAAACTTTTTCTTGTTCTGCTTCCGTAAAAATATCAAGATCAATCTTGGAAGCATCAATCATTTTATCGCTCATCGGATCAAACATATATTCCTCCATTTTTAGTTTATTACTCAACTTTAACCAAAATGTAACTATGTCTCTTTATCCAATTATCAGCATTGCCATATTTACTAACTAAGTAATAGCCACGGAATAAGTGTATTATTTCTACTTCCGGAAACTTATATGGCAAAAGAAATAATTTATTCGGTGTTGTTCTTATCATTGTTTTCACTCCTGTTGTATATTGATTATGGTTAATGCTGTCAAGAGCAGGTCTTTTTGTTTTTGAGAATATTTGGGGGGCTTAGTACGCCCGCTAGGGCGTCCGGTACAGAGGGGGACGCCCCTTTTTCATCTGGAGCCGTGAAATGGTCCCGAAATGGTGATTTTTCTTCCGGTTTCCTGCCGTTCCTTTGGCTCTCTTTGATAAAGTCCGGTTTATCCAAGAGAGCTACCACAATATATAGTGGTGTTTATCCACCATCCACAACATCTTGTGTTTCGGTGTGTTTGCTGTCAGACAACCGAGCTCGAATGTCTGACGCTGTAAGCGCTTTCTTCGCTTCTCGCTCCTTGCTTACGCCTGGTAGGTTCCACCCGTAGTGCTTATTGAGGATTGCTATCTGAGCTACCGCCTGCTTACTGTCCACCAGCTTTGCGCTCAAGCTCTCTTCTCTTTCCTGCGATAATTTTTTGTAAATATCCGCACCCGAATCACTTAATATATTCTTTTCATCTCTCCAAGCATAAATAGTATTATCATCTATACCAGTTAATTTATTAAATCCTAATATGCTAACTTCTTTACAGTATTGATAACACATATATATATAATAATCACATATCTCATTTACTAAACTAATATTATAAGCATTACAATTCGATTTATTGAGATTACTGGTAACATCAGAGTTATTATTGTTTTTGTAACCATTAAGGTGATTGTTTAATTTTAATTTATTAGTTCCTTTGAAAAGGTGATGTTGAATATATAAAAGAGCCGCATTCCATACCCCCTGCGGTGCTGTGGTCATATCCTCGATTGGTGGCTTTCTCTGCTCGCAAAACTCCTGCAAATAATATTCGATATCGTTGGCGAACACCTCGCCGGTCAATGGCTCATCCTCTAATCGTTCCACGTTCTCACCTCCTTAAATCAAATAAAAAACGCCCACAAGAAAGACCTAACAGGCGTATATATAACACCTCTGGTCATTCCTGCGAGCGTTCCGTTGCCGTCCTGGCTCGTCATCCTATCGCTTTAAGTATCTGCTCCCCTCTCACGGCTCCGGGGTGATCCTCTGCCGGTAACACCGGCTGCGATTCAGATCTAAATTGTAATTGAGATTATAAATCAATATTTTTATTTTGTCAATATCTAAAAAAAATAATAATTTATTTTCGTTTTTTCTTTCCTTTTTTCTTTCCTTTTCTCTTTCTTCTTTTCTCCTATTGTACAAAAAGTATTTATTTTAGTGTATTATTTTGGCGCAAAATAAAAAAGCACCTATATTTCAAGGTGCTTAAAATGATATCTACTTTTTCTTTATTCATCTTCATTTTTGACGGCTAAATAATAAGTCTCTTCATTCTCTTCTCCGTCTTCATCGGTCCATCTCGTCCCTACGTTGTAAAAGCTGTATCCGTAAACCTCATCATTTGGCTGCTCCGGATCAAGATATGCTTCTTGCACATACGTTACAACCTCATCATATCCATCACTAGAATACACTCCATACGCTTCGCCCTCCTTTGGGATCCTATCTACAACGTCATAAGACCTATGATATATCTTATTGCTCCTCTCGTTATATCCTACGTTTGCCTTTATTGTCTTCATGATAATCTCCTTTCATCCGCTTCACCCTGCGGCGGGTTGCTTTCTTTTTGATCTAAAAACAGTATATAACGATATCGTTATAATGTCAATAGTTAATTGCAACTATTTATTATTTTTTGTCGCTTTATCAAAAACCTTGTCCGGAACGCATACAAGGAGCGTTCTGTCTCGCTTTCTTTCTTCTTCTGCTGTCAATTCTGCTTTCTTGGTAGCCATCTTTTGATTGACTTGCTTTTGTAATTCTTCCGCTTCTTCGGCTTCTTCTGGGGTCCTCTCTCCTGCCACAGGTGGGATCGTAAACGGTCTTTCTGGTGCTGTGTCTGCTTCGTTCCGCAATTCTGGCAATGCTCCGGACGCATTGACCTTTTCCATAACGGCTTCAACGATAAACCCATTCAAGCTCTTTCCTGCTGCTGCTCGTATCGCTTCTTCGTCTTCTTTCTTAAAACGGACTAAGGTTTTGAAATATGATTTATCCTCGTATTTTTTGGTCGCTCTGATTTGACTTTCTTTTACTGCCATCGCTTCTTACCTCCTAATATATGATATCGTTATATTATTATATAATGTTATCGTTATTTTGTCAAGCATTTTGAAGAACGGTATCTTATAGCATTATCGTTATATTATTATATAATGTTATCGTTATACATATTGCACAATAAATAATATAATGTTATCGTTATATTTGTGTGGTTTGTCTATTGAAATCATATAACGATAGCGTTATACTATATTCAAGATCAAAAGAAAGGAGCCGGAAAATCCGGCAGGGTAAAGAAAAATGAGAAAATGCGAAATTAGAGTTGATGGACTTCTGGTAGGAGTTGAAGAGTTTACAATCGAGGAGATCAAGGAACTGAACAAGGACGCAGAGATCAGCGTAACAATCATTAAATAAATAATAAGGAGGGCAAAACAATGACATATCAAATCAAAATCACGGGTAGCATTTACAACGAAGATTACACCTTCACAGATCCGGCAGAGGGATCTATCAGGGAAGAGGTTGAGGCCATTCTTGAGGATATGGCAAACGGCAATATTGACAGTCTGGAAATGTCAATCAAATAGCAAGACCGGCAGGCGGTTCTGGGGTTCAATTCCCCGGCTTGCTTTACCCGATAGCCGAAACGCTCAATTCCGGAGCGTCCACCGCGGGATGGTCTCCCGGTGCTGATGATGGCAGACCAGAAAGGGAAATATTATGAATACAATTAAATTACAAGGAATTTACAGCAGACAGAAAGCAATACCGGCGGCAGATCTTAAGCCGGGAATGGTTACAACTTGGAATTATGGTTATACTGAGACAGTTAAAAGCGTAGAGCCTACCAAGAGCGGTAAAAGCGTTAAATGCGTTATCATCTCAAACGAAAGCGGAACTGAATGCGTACGAACAATGAGAGCTGATAGGCTTGTAGGAGTTAAAGAGGAAGAACCAAAAACCCCTATTGACAAAGCACTAGAAAATAGGACTAAAACATACAGCGGGATTTATAGCGATGTCGGCACAGCCTTAGAAGCTTTCAGCACTTCGGAGCTTGCGGAATATTATATACAGCGTTTCGGCGATAGTGCATTACGATATTTTCTTGAGCAGGGAATAATTTCCGCAGAAATCAACGCAGAGAAAGAGAAAAGAGAAATTTGTTAATTTTCACACGCCCCGGAGTAATCCGGGGATGGGCAGAAAGGAGCTAAAATGGATAAGATAGTTAAATGGCTTATATCTTGCGGATATAATGAAAGAGAAGCTGTAAAAGAAGCAAATAAAATGATTGAGCAGAACAGATGGGACGGAGTAGAAAAATGCTCAAGGGAATTCGCTATAAATATGATTTTAGAGAATTTAGAATAATTTGAATAAGGGGCGAAAGCCCCTTATTTTTTTGTTTTGATTTCTTTTAATTTCTTTTTGTAGTGCTTAAAATGCCACCGCAAGCGGATGATCTTCACGCCGTCACGCTCAACGGTGTATGTTTCTGCGATAGCGTCAGCGCCGAAAACATAACCGCCCTTATTCGTTCCGGATCTGCTGCCCATCCTTGCACCCCCTTAATTTTTGCGTCAGCTCCTGTCCGAAGCTGTCAAGGTATATTACTTCTGTCGTTTCTTTCGTTCCTGTCTCTATCGGTCTACCCACCACCAGAACCCGGAACGGCTCCAACCGCCGGACCATTTCGCGGAATCCTGCTATATAGCAATGCTTTCCGGCATCCGTAAAACAACGGTTTGTGCTGACTATTAGCGTGCTGTGTATTGGCAGACCGTCAAAACAAAAGTCGTATGTATCCGCAGATCCCCAACCAACAACCGGTATCACGTCCATACCGTTTAGCGTCAGCCACCAAGACAACGCCCGCGATCGGTATGCCTGGTATATCTGCAACGCTACCGGCATATCATCGTAAAAACTGAAATCAACACCGGCGATGTATTTGAAATTGCCAAGCATATCAAAATATTTCTGTGGATTGTTCCATAGACGCTCAAACAAATTATCGTCTATGAAGAAATGACACAGGCAGTCTGCCGGATGCTTTTCTTTCGATGCTGAATTAAACGGAACTGGTCGCAATCCGTCTGCGGATGCATTTATCGGTGGCAACTGTGGAAATTCATATTTACCGACCAGATCCGCACCGTAAATAAAACGCTCACGCAAAACATCATCTTTCGTGTTCACGCAGATTCCGTTCGTGTTGTCGAAGTTATTGACCATATCGTTGCACCTCACTTTCGTCATTTTGCACAATGTGCGTCGTGTACTTCAAATTATAAATTGTGCAAAAAAACATAAAATGCATTTTAATTTACATTTTATAAATGTATTATACCATAATTAAAAATAATTTGCAACAAAAAAGCTACCGGACGCCGCTTGAATGCCCGATAGCTTTTATGGATAACTTGTAGAATATATTAAATTGTATAACTACAATAACATATTTCTAACATTTTTGCAAGTATTATTTTCTGCGGTCATAATCAGAGAACGTGAAGCATACCCGTTTACTGATAATTCTTTGACCAATTTCTCCTCTGTAATATCCGGATTCGTCCGGCGAACGTAGTCAAGTAGCTGTTTAATATCCATCACGCAACCCTCCTCATAGACGATAGCAACATATCAACGATTTCAAAGACTTCCGCCCCGTATGTTGCTACAAAATCACATAAAACTTCTTCCTGCTCAAGCGGCAGATAAATGTCATAACTAAGGCAAATGGCGTGACATATTTCGTGAGTAAGCACTTTTCTGAAAAATCCACCTTTTACAAGGCTAGAAATGTAAATTTCGTGAGTATTGCTGTCGGTAACACCGATGCTCATAGTGCCATCACTCCGAAGCAGCCGGTAATCATCCGGTGGAACAATCACAACATCCCATGCCGTATCATTGATCGTAAACATCACGCCATCACCTCACTGTCAAATTTTAGAAACCAGTGTTGAAAGCTTGTTTCTAAGTAAATTCTTTTCTTCTGCCGTCATATCGTGCATAAGCTTTGTCACATCTCCGGTAATCTCTTTCATATAGCTGTCAAGAGACTCCATCTTTTTCTGCTTATCCTCCGGCGTGTCAGCCTTGTGCATATCTTTTGTTTCCGTGTAATGACGTTTTGCACGGTCGTAATTGCTTTCTTTCATTTCCGGACGGTTCATGCCAGTGTCGGTGTAATGCATTTTACCATCGTGTCTATCCATATCACGATCCCACTCCGGATCCGTATGGTAATACGGCGGTTCATCATATCCCCTGCGTGTACCCCTGCCCTTTGGAGCGAATCTTCCGTCAGCGTAGCGGTAGTGGTCATAGTATCTTCTGTCCGGATAATCTTCGTACTGTTCAAGCATACGCATGATATCTTCGTTATCTTCTGACTTTTCCATAGCTTCAACAATTCTGTAATCCTTATCAAAGCAAACTATGTTCTTAGCTATTTCTGTAAAATCCTTTAAATCGTCAAGGTTTTGCCCTTCAAAGCTATCTAATCCGATTGCTTCAACCTTAGCCTTGACACATTCCATAATCTGTTTAGCCCATTTATGCATAATATCAAGCCTCCCTTACTGCAATCAAATTGCTGTTCTGAACCTCAATAGCTTGTGCTGACGTATTCTGCACGGCAACAGTGCTACAGCAACCGCAAGGAACGTCAATATAAGCCTGTGCGGAGACATTAAAGAAATTTTCTACAGCCGCAGGAGTGACAATCATCCGTGTTGCCTGCAATGGCTCTCCGTCTACTGCAATGGCAAGGGAAATGGCTTCCACCGTACCACCTGTAGGTATCTGAATATTGCCACTGTAAGAAACCAAAAACCTAGCCCTGCATTGATTGGTTATTCCTCTAAGCTTAATAATTCCGCTTCCCTGTCTGTGGACTATACATTTGGTTCCGCATACTGGCGTTTCTGTAAATGCAACATCCTCTCCGGCGGCAACTGTTTGCAACGCAATTCCTGTTATTTCCATAGTTTTTACCTCTCTTTCACAAAATAAGGGCAAACATTACAGTCTGCCCTTTGATTCAAAAGTAATACTGCTTAGCAGACATAATCGAGTTAAACTCAATTAAGATACTCAATTATTTAGTTGTTAGCAGTTACAACCCGTATTACATCCGCAACCATAAGCATATGCGTTAGGATTAGGAACGACATACGCCGGAACAGCTGTAGGATTTACAGAATTGATAATCTGCTGCGTCTGTGCATTCATTGCAGTTGTCAGAAATGCGGACTGGCGATCCTGCGAAGCTGCTCTGCGAAGATCATTGTTCTCTGCCTGCAGGGTAGAGATTTTTTCCTGGCAAAGGTAATCAAGGATTGCACGGGTGCCAGCATTCTGGCTGTCAATGATGTCTCTGGTGTTGTTATTCATTGTGTTCTGTAAAGCACATGCGTTTTGAGCTGCATTGTAGTTTACACCTTGAATAGCCTCTCTTACATCACAGCAGCAACTAGCAATCTGCGACTGTAAAGCATTTGTGTTTTGCATATTTGCCACAGTATCGGCGTTAATAGCCTGCTGAATTCCGTACCCGGTCTGCATTACATTGGTGTTAATGCCATTAAACCCAGTAAGCATACCGTTATTCATAGCATAAAAACCATCACACAAACCGTTGTTGATTCCGTCAAGCTTTCCGATGATAGACTGTGTATCAAATCCTCTCTGAATTGCACTGTCTGTGTATGCGGCTGCTGTAGATCCCATTCCGCCGCCATTGCCGCCCCAGCCGTTACCGCCGAAGCTGCCCCAGCCAAAGATCATAGCGAAGATGATAATAGCCCACCAGCCATCACCGCCCCACATACCATCATTATTCCTGTTGTTTCCTGTCACTGCCGCAATATCGGCAAGACTTGGTGAATTTCCATTAAACATTTTGGTTTACCTCCGTAAATTTATTTACATCGGGTAACCGGTCTTTTTGTGCGCACGACCCAAAATGTATCAATGTTTGTTAAACATACCCATAACTTGTTGTTTGGCTTGGTCTACCGTAATTCCACGCTCTTTGCACATATTTTCAGCCATATTCTGCAAGCCCCTCGTATCTCCGTTTTGATACATTTTCATGGCGTTTTGTGCAAGCGGATTGTTTTGAACATTAGGATTGTTTTCAATTATGCTTTGAATTGCCTGCTGCGGATTTCCGCTTGTCATCATTTGAATAATGTTAATTGGGTTCATTCAGCATCACTCTCCTTTTTGGTTGAAGATCTTGTGCTTTTCGCTGTATTTTTTGTTAATGACGATTCAATGGACGATATTTTGCTTTCCAATTCATCAAATCGTTTCATAAACGCCCCTGTAACATCGTCAGATAGCCCTATTTCAAGTTTTTTACCATCATCCATAGGATTTACACCATCCGTCATCGAAACAGGCTTAAAAACGACAGTATCAAGAGTGCCGTTGCTGTTCCAAGCCTTGACATAGATTTCTGATAAGTCCTGTTTTGGAAAAAATGCCGGGGATCCGGTCATTGGTACGTCCTGTGGAGCTATATCTTCTATTCTTCCGACCATTTTACCTACCATACCGGACATCGGTGCTGGTTGTTGTACTTGCTGTGGTTGCATCTGTTCTTGCGGCAACCTCTGTTGTACGTTTTGCATCGGATTGTATTGATAAGCGTTAAATTCCGGACTATAAGTCATAGTCGGAGCCTGCTGATATGTCTGATACGGATTCATCTGCATTTATTTCGCCCTCCTCCAAAACTTCGTCTATTGCCTTCAAAATAAGGGACAGCGTAACAAGGTCAACACGCTTCATTACTGTTTCATTCCCGAAAATACGTTCTCGCATTGCGTCTGTAATCATCTGCCGTTCCCTCCTTTGATTAAATTTTTGCATAAAAAAAGAGATGTGAATTATCACATCTTTATCAATTTTTTATCATTGCATAGGGCTTTTTGAATTATTTTTTTAGTATTTTGTTTATGTACCAATCTATGTACCAATCGTGTACCAATTTTTGTTAAATTATGAAAATATATGATTAAATTCGTAAATGTTAGGTAATTTTGAAATGCTGTATTTTCAATGCATTGAAACAATTTGAGCAATTATGTAAAATTACGCAAAAATCCAATGTACACAAACTTTACATTTGTGTTAAAATTCAATTAAATATTGGAAACAACTGAAAACACTGCATTGCAATATACTACGTTCTTAATTATGTACCAATTATGTACCAATTTCAAACAATGTTAATTGCATCCCCTACCTTGAAAAGTTCCTCTATACCATAATCATCTCCCGGTGTGACATACAGATCAAGTGTTGTTGATATTTTTTGATGCCCCATAATTCTTTGCAGTGCTTTCGGGTTCATCCCAGCTTGTATGCACCGTGTGGCGAAAGTGTGTCTTAATAGATGCATTGATATGTTTCGTAGTCCGTTTGTCTTACAAACATAAGCTATTCTTGTCGATAAACAAAATCTAGGTATACAGCTTCCGTCTGAATTTTTAAAAACCAAATCACCATATACTATGTTTGTAGCATATCCTTTTTGAGATTTTTTTACAATCCGTAGTATCCTTAACGCTTCCGTTGTCAATGGTATATTTCTTTTTCCGGCTTTCGTTTTTGTTTCGCCTAAAAACCAGCTATTATCATTTTTATCTTGAATCAAGCTTCTATTTACCGACAAAGTATTATTTTCATAGTCTATATCGGACCACTTCATGCCAAGAACCTCTCCAACTCTCAATCCTGTTTGCAGTACGAATCTGAATATATATTCGTATTTTCCTCCGGTTATTGCTTCTACAAATATTTTTTGCTCATTTTTGCTCATGGCAATCCGTTCACGTTCTTCTTTTCCTGTTAATTTAACAGTTTTTCCGCACGGATTTTCTTTTAAAACCTTATTTTGCACTGCATAATCAAACATATTTCCCATTATAGCCTTTACGATATCTTCTGTTTTATTGCTCATTCCTGCATCTGACATATCATTAAGAACTCTTTGGCACGTTAATGGTATTATTTTTTTAATTTCAACATCTCCTATTTTTGGCTTTATATGTTTTTCGTAATTAAAAGAATAAATATATAATGTCCCCTGCTTAACAGTCCTTCTTTTCATATCAATCCATATTTCATACCATGAATTAACCGTCATATTGTCTGGTTGCTCAATATCGCTATGTTCATTATGGTATTTACTATCAGCAACCCATTTCTGGCATTCTCGAACATTACGAAACAATTTCTGCCTACGTTTACCAAATCTATCGGTATATCTGCCAACATAGTAACCGTCCTTTCTTTGAGATATACCCTCTCCAAGCTCCTTGCCTTTCAGACTTTTTCCCATTGCTGTTCTCTCCTTTCTTATACAGAAAAAGCCCTATGCAACATTACATACTATCACATAAGGCTTCATAAGTCTACAATTCAACATTTTCCTCGATGTATTTTTCAAAGGATTTTCTTTTAATCAATCGTTTCTTGCCGACAAAAACAACAAATCCGCATCTCGGATTATTGGACAGCTCACGGATCTTGTGGATTCCTATGTTGCTATATGCTGCTGCTTCCTCTATAGTCAGCGTAACTTTCTCCCAGATTGGTACTTCCTTTGTTTTCATATAATCGCCACCTATCTTCTTTTTAATACTTTCTATCCTCCTGCTAACCGTTGCTGTTGATATTGCGTGTTCAAATGCTATCTGTTCCAGACTTTTCCCTTTTGATAGCATTTTAAACACATATTCTTCATCTTCTGTTAAATTGGCGTTTTCAAGTATCTCTTCAAGTTCTGGCTTAGTCAGTTTCGATAACTTCATAAGCCAATCTCCTATTATTTTGTTTTATCTTTCATTTTCTCCTGCCATTCTTCTTCCAGCTTTAAAGCGTGATACACTGTGACGTACATTTCCGTATCATTTCTGCTTAAATCCAAAAGAATCGGTGCTATGAATTTCCATATTTCTTTAGGATCGGTCATTTCTTCATCCCACCTCCCTCTACTATTCCAATTGCCCTTTCATATGCATCCTTTAAGCCTTCAGCGTAATCAACGCTAGTGCTTCTTACTATTCCATAACATCGTTTCAACTGTTCTACAACTCCGTCAATATCATAAGCTGTTGGATATTCTTCTAGTAAATACAATACTGCATTTGTATTTACTAAAGTTTCATTGCTTAAAGTAACCGATTTTAAATCTTTCTTTAGTGCATCTGCATCTATCAATTTCATTCTTTACCACTCCAATCTAACCTACAACCGCAATTGCTACAGTAATTTGGTGCATTGTTGTTATTCATTATTCCTACATCATGACTGACTTTGATTGTGTTTCCACATTCACAATGGAATACAGAAAGAGTATCACTAAGGTTATGGTTAAATATAGGTTTCTTCGGTATCTGCTTTTCAAGTGCCTGTATTGCAAATTTGACAGCTTCTATCCCATCTGTAAGTGCGTTATTTTTAACCTGTATCTCTAAATCTCTTTGTAATATTTTAATTGCTTCACTCTCTGTCATATTATCCCTCGCTTTCTGATAATTCCGGATTGTCAAAAATGTTGCCAATAACTTCATCCTGTTGTAAATTCCAACGCATAGACTTAGAATATGTGAAGATAGGAGGTTGATATTCAATGAAATCAATTCTTGTTCCACCCCAATCGTATTTAACAATATCATTCTCCCAAATCAGCTTGCCGTTCTTATCTTTCAAGCCTGTGCATTGACAGATTGTGAATGGGTCTACTTCGAATCCCTGAAGAGAACCATCTGCCGGATTCTGGTTGAATATAGTAGATGCGTCATCGTGAAGCAGCAATGCACCTAGCACCCATTCTCCGTTATCAATTCGCTTTGCCTTAAATAAATATCTATCTTCCATGTTCTCTCCTATTCTGCTTCTGATTGAAGCCATTCCAGTAAATCTCCATAACTGTCATGAATTTCTTCTTCCCGATCGGTATCAAGGTTATAGATTGACTTATATGGTTCTTCGTGTCTTTCGATATCGCACATGTTAGTAAGCCATTCCGCCAACTCTTCATCCGACATATTCCTTATCCTGTCAGCATTGCTCTGTTTACCACTCATTTTCAATCTACCTCCACTTCATCCAACAAATCAATAACACAATCTTTACACAACTGCCTGCCGTCAAATTCGTACAGTTTTTCTTCATCACCGCACTTGTCACAATAGCAATGTGGAACCCTGCTGTTAGGGCATCCATCACCGATACAAACTGTATCGCAATGCAGGCATTCATTCTCGTAAACTACCATAAAATGCCCTCCTTAATCAAATTCTTTCTAGCTTTTTTTGCGTTCTCACAATTAGCCATTTTTACCATTTTCTCATAATGAAATTCACAAACTTTGTATCCAGGCTTTAATGGTTTGTCGCAAAAAGTACATAAACCCAAAATATGCCTATCCGACCTTTTACGCCTTGTATAATATCCGCTCCTTATTCTTTTCTGTTCAAGTATTTTAGCATGACAAATTTCGCACATTCTTCCATTTGCCGCCGGTCTTTTTTTGCAGTTAGGGCAAATGCCGGCATCTATCAGTTCGTGATATCTTCTGTTTTGAGATTTCTTGTGCTGTTCGTTTATCTTCTTTCCGTTTTTTTCTCTTGCCTTTTGCATCCATTCAGCTTTCTTGGCTCTGCATTCCGGGCAATTCTTTTCTTCTCCAAAAATCTTATTTTTTCCGCATATAGGACATATCCCGTGTTCTTTATACCATTTTCGTGATTCATTTTCGTATTTCTTATGCTTTTCGTTGCAAGAAATACAAATGGAACCTTTTCTGTCCAATGGCTTTCCACATTTTCCACAAAGTCCTTGTGCAACTCTTTTTCTATAAAGAGTTTTTACAGCTTCACAATGCTTCGTAGTCATATTATCCCTCCTGTCTCCTAATAGCGTTTATCAACTCATACATATTTTCTTTAGCAATCCTATCTCTCACGCTTTCCTCCGGGAACGGTAATACAAAAGACCTCTCCTTGATACGGTTTACAATGCGATCATCGTATCCGAGATTTTCTATGCCGGAATTGCTGGTGTAAATCGTCACATTTTTGTCCATATAGCGTGAATTGATAATTTGATAAAACCTTTCGCTTATCCACGCCTTTTCACCCTGTTCCACATCGAAATCGTCAATAATTAACACTTCCGTGTTGGATAACTGGTTAATCAGCTCGCTTTCGCTCTGATATTCCGAGTTTTTATCCCAGCTTTTCTTGATTTCTGCCAAAATTTGCAGCGAAGTAGCGAATTTAACCTGTATACCCTTGTCCATCAATTCATTAGCAAGACTAACCGCCATTCTGGTTTTTCCGCTCCCTTTAGTTTGTGAGTAAATGTACAAGCCCTTCCCTTGCCCTTTTAAGGCACTAAAATTATTTAGGTAATAGTTTATACCTTTGACAGCATTTCGTGCCGCATTTTGGCAATTAGGGCTATTGTAGGCGGCAATATCAAAACTGCTGATGCGTAATTTGCTAAAATTCGACGGCAAATTAGCAAATCGCATCCGATTTTCTTCAATCTGCCTCCTGCGGATACCACACTTACACTCCCGGCAGAATGTGTAACCGTCTTTCTCATATTCTTCCCACCCAGTATCGTTACATACCGGGCAGGAATGCTTTGGTTCTTCATCAATGTGCCTCTCGGAAGAATTTCTCATAATCTGAATATCCGCCATCACTTTGTCTATTGTCCTGTCTATTACATCCATCATTGCCTCCCTTGTAATTCTTGTCCAGATAATCAACAAACGGTGTGGCAGCACTAAGAAATGTCGTTCCGTGCTTTATGTACTCCGTAGGCGTGCCTTTCTTTTTGCATTCATCCGCATAATTTCTGACGGCTTCTAAAAGCTCCGCCTCGGAATAACCGCTGTTTACTCTGGAACAGTAACACTCATATGCCTTACCCTTGTTGATTTTCCGTGGGTAAATTTTCCAAAATTCCTCAAATGCACATATATATTTCTTTCTTTCTTTACTTCTTACATTCTTTATATTCTTGTTTTGTGGTTCGTCTGATGGTTCGTCTGATGGTTCGTCTGATGGTTCACCAAAATTTTCGTACCCTTGATAAACCCCGTAATTTACTACGGTTATGAGCGTTCCTCTCTTGGTTCGTTCTGTGTACAACATTTGTTCACTTTCCAGTTCACTCAAGTAACGCTTAACCTTGTTCCGAGACCATCGCCAACGTGACGCTAATTTGTCAATACTGAACATATATGATCCACGCTTCACAGACTTAACAACTCCATCAACCATCATCTTCTTATCATTGTGTTGCATAAGAAGAAGCAGATCCACCCAGGCACTTCTTTTGTCAAACGGTTCGTTAGATTGCCAAATACAGCAGTCAACCATTTTCCTGTAAAGTTTTATCCATCCGTCCACAATTCACATCACCTTTATCTGTCTACCCATTCTATGCCGCCACCGTGACCACCACGGTGACAAACAATATTATCTTTGTAAACTTTCTTTAAATACGCCATATCATAACGGATCGTACGTGTAGTAACGCCCAAAACTTCTTGCAATTCCGATGCCGTGCAAAATTTTTCACGTTTCAATATTTCAACAATCCGCATTTGTCTTTCGTTCACTCCATGAAGACCCATCACCACACCACCTTAGTTACAGTGCCACAATTAGGACATTTAACGTCAATACACGGATTTTCATTTTCTGGTAAAAGATTTTCCTCTATAAGCCGTATTGCGTAGTCAATTCCGTAAAACTGACCGTCTTCAAAACAATTATCAGGTCCATACGTTTCATCGGTCACACCACTATCTGCCAGCTCTTTTTTTAAATCCTGTAAAACCTCCATCACTGACATTTTCTTATTTTCCATTTTTCTCTACCTCATTTCTGTTCAATATTCAAATTCTTAAACATAGCACACATAACATCTACGACTATGCTGTTGCCAAACTGCTTGTATAGCTGCGAATTACTATTTACTTCTTCCATTTTGGAAATATCTTCATCGGATACAGCCATAAGACGCCCGCATTCTCTAGGTGTTAATTTTCTAATCCTATATTGTGGCTCAATCACAAGGTTATCTTTCTGCACACTTGTCAGACAATTACTGGTTCTTTGCGTATTCACTTCTAATCTCTGTTCTGTTGGTCTACCCACGGACCTATCGGACGGATTATCGGGATTTCTGCCACGCATAGCAACTATCTGACTTTCAAAAATTTTCGGTTCTTGACCGCCACCTTGCATAGTACTCAATGTTGGACTACACCCCCCACATCATAAATTCGGTTCGTGCTTTCAAATTTGCTTTCAAGCGAACCTATCACTTTAACTTCATTCATTAAAACAACTCCTAAATCGTGCTTTTCAGCTTTCACACACCTTGCGATGGGAAATATACCTCTTTGAAATTTCTCTGAAACTTCCGTGTAAATACTTCCTATTAATTCCATTCAATCACTCCGTTACTTCCATAATTATCAAAGCCTTTGTAGTCTCTCGCTCTCAATGTTGTTGCAATATAAATTTGTTTATCTAATGTTGCTCCTTGGTCTTTCAACAACACAGTTTCCATCTGACCGCAAGTTGCTGATTCCTGCGTCATATTTTGCCTTGATGCAGTTTGCAACTTCTCTTCTTCCCGGTTCACAAATTGTTCCGTCAACGCAAGTCTGCTCTGCTCTGCTCTGCTCTGCTCTGCTCTGCTCTGCTCTGCTCTTAGGGATTTTATCTGGCAATGTTCCGTTGTCAATAAGTGTCTGAATAAGTTTCTGTGCCTTTTCATTGTTAATGTAATACTTTTCTTCTACATTTTCCTCTAAGTAGTCTTTAAGTTTCTTTTTGAGTGGTATAGGGTTAGGAAACTTGTAATTATATTCTCCTAAGAATGAAAACATAAAGCATCTTTCCCTATTCTGTGCTACACCATAGTTCTTAGCATTTAAGTCTTGCCAGTAATTCACATATCCCAAACTTTCAAGGAAATCTAGCCACTTTCTAAAATCCGGCATATTGTCTTGACTATGTACCTGTGGCACATTCTCCATAAACAGTATCTGCGGAAGTTCTCCGTTGCTATCTCTGATTTCAGTTAAAATTCTCTCAACTTCCCACAGTAGACCGCTTCTTGTACCACTACCCTTAGACATTCCGGCTTGTTTTCCGGCAACTGATAAATCCGTACAAGGGAATGAATAGGTAAGTAAATAGGTGAATGCTGCTGTGTCACAAATGTTTAAATCTTCTGCGTGGACCTTTGTTATATCCATTGTAGGAAAATTCGTTCCGTGTACTGCGTTATAACTTGCAATAGCATACTTATCAAACTCCACAACTCTGTAATGTTCAAATTTTGCACCTATTTTCTTTAACGCCATAGCCTGCGAACCATATCCGGCAAATAATTCTATCAATCGGATAGGCTTTGTTATGCTAATTGGTTCTCTTGTGAAGTCAAATATAGACATCTGATTATCACAAGAATAATTTTCAAAATTCATTTTCTCTT
>OIZT01000138.1_pt1 | contig 54715 bp, 49 predicted proteins | sample 1588611 | NCBI WGS metagenome assembly OIZT01 (sample SAMN03283278) | human gut metagenome | biome: human-associated habitat; material: feces | host: Homo sapiens | place: Peru | collected 2012
GTGTCTACAATTAACAAATTATCAGATGATTTAAAGATTGGCGTTATGGAGGCAGATATTGATTCTGATGTTGATGCGCTTACTATCGCTGATAAGACTAAGGCGAAGACAATTCAGATTCATACAGGTGGAATGTGCCATCTTGATGCTGATATGACAAGACAGGGCGTGAGAGAGCTTGGCACTAAAGAGCTTGATCTTGCAATCCTTGAAAATGTTGGAAATCTTGTATGCCCAGCAGAATTTGATACAGGAGCAGCTAAGAATGTCATGATTCTTTCAGTTCCAGAGGGACATGACAAGCCTCTTAAATATCCACTTATATTTACAGTATGTGATGCGCTTATCATCAATAAGATAGACGTTCTCCCATATTTTGACTTTGACATGGATAAGGTTAAGGAATATGCTCTTAAGAGAAATCCTAACCTTAAGATATTCCCAATCTGTGCAAAGACAGGAGAGGGCGTTGATGAGTGGTGCAACTGGCTTAAGGAACAGGTTATCGAGTGGAATAAATAATAGTATAATAAACAAGTAGGTGGTTCTATGACTAAGAAGCAGCTTGCTCTTGAAGTAATTGACAGATTAAAAAATGTCGCCGATAAAAACGGAATTTGCATTCTTGTTGTTCACCACACGAGGAAGGAAAAAGCCGAAGATATTTTTGAAATGATTTCAGGCACGAACGGAATCTATGGTGCCGCCGACGGCGCTCTCGTTCTTTGGAAAGAAAACAGAACAAGTACGCAAGCTTTTCTCAGTATTTCAGGAAGAGATTTTCCTGATCAAAAAATAACCTTGCAAAGGAATCCAGAAACATTGCAGTGGGATTATGTTGCCTGCGAAGTTGAGAAATTGGAACCACCGAGCGATCCTCTGCTTGAACTAATATCAAATAAACTTAATGGAAATATTTATCTTTGGGAGGGCTCGCCAACTGAATTAACAATCTTTTTAAATTCCGATTTAAAGCCGAATATGCTTACAAAAAAACTGAATATCAATGCAAGCATATTGCTCAATAAATACAACATAAAGTACGAATACTCTCGTTTTCACGACGGCAGACGAATTAAATTAGAACGACAGACAGTTTAATCCGTGACAGCTGTGTCGGTTGTGACGGTAAAATGAAGCCATCTGAAATACCGACACAACCGTCACGGCCGACACGAGAATTTCAGCCCTCGGAGAGCCCACGACATCTTTGCAGCCACAGAGCTGAAAGTGTCATAGTGGGTTACACACTTTGAAAAAGATGTGTAACAGAACCCTCAATCGGTTTGTCCTAAGAAAGGAGATTAAATGGGAAAAGAAAATTTTTGTGTTGCCAGAGTACAGACACGCACAAGAATGTCTGTCGGAAAATTTGAGCGACACATTGAACGAAAAAATGAAAACTACGAAAATATGAATGTTGACCTATCACGCAGCTATATGAATGTCAGCTTTAAAAACTGCGGCGATCTGACCTATAATGAATATCTTGACAAAATGATTAGTAACGGAACTGTATCATTGAAAGGTTTGAAGCCCGACGCAAATGTTTTTGATGAAATGATTATGGATGTAAATACTGAATACTTTGAAAAAAGCGGCGGGTACGAATATGCCTGCCGATTCTATGAAGAAGCATTTCACTTTGCTGAAAGGATATATGGAAAACAAAATATCATATCAGCCGTAATGCACGCAGATGAACTGAATACAGCAATGACCGAGAAGTATGGCAAACCAATTTACCACTATCACCTCCATGTGATGGCCTTGCCTGTGGTAGACAAAGAAGTGAAATGGACAAAGCGATGCAAAAATCAGGAGCTTGTCGGTACAGTAAAAGAAATTATTTATCAGGTCAGTCATTCAAAGAAATGGCGTTCTGAAAAAGCAATAGACGAAAACGGCAACCCTATACTCAACAGCAACGGGAATCAAACATATCATACATCTTACAGTATTTTGCAAGACAAGTTTTTTGAACATATGCAAAATGCAGGATTTACAGGTTTTACTCGTGGAGAGCGAGGCAGTACCGTTAAAAATCTAACCTCGCTGGAGTATAAAATTAAGCAGGATGAAAAACGACTATCGGAGCTTTCTGAAAAGATCAGTAATGAGGAGGTAAGATACGAATGTAATCACGACACATTTATGACCTTTACAGAGATTGAAAGTTCCGGTAAAAAGTCGCTCACCGGCAAATATACCTTGTCTGCGGAAAATTATGAGAAGTTGACCTCTCTCGCCAAGCGCACATATTCCGCCTTATCAGATATGAAAAAACTGCAAGATGAAAATATAAAATTAAAGAGTAAAATATGGGCACTCCAACACGAGATATCTCAATTAAGGCATTCGCTTTCTGAACTTACCGAGAAATACAAACCATATCTTGAAGCGTTAAAAGCAGCACCGAAAACTATGAAAGAAGTTATTGATAATATTCTTGAACGGTTCAAAAAGCAAGAGAACAACATTGAATACGAACCTATACCACAGAAGCACACACCAAAGCGCATAAAACGCTCAAAAGACAAAGAACTTGAAAGGTAGGAAGAAGCAATGAAAAAGAACTTTACAGACAAAAGAACAGGTATCAGTTACACCTTACAAGGAGATTATTATCTGCCCGACCTCGAATTACCAGCTGAAGAACAACAGCCAATCGGCGTATGGGGACAGCGACACTTACGGTATATCAAGCAGTACAGAAAGGTGTTATATACCAACCTGCTGACAAGCGGCAAGTTAAACAGTTACCTTGCTGATATAGACCGACAGGCGAAAGAAATGTTTTCTCGGCTGGTGAAACAAATAGCAGAGCGCGAGGGCGTGACGGAAAAGCTCAAGTCGGATGAGCAAATGGCGTGGGTGCAGAAGATGAATAATATTCGTAATTGTGCAACAGAAATCATAAACAATGAAGTGATTTTCAGATGATGAGATACAGTCTACGGAGTATTTAACACTCTCCGTAGGCTGTATTTTTCTTGTATTTAATTTGTTGTACAATCTTGGCGAGCAGACTACTTGATTAACCAAACGGTTCTATATTAGCAATGTGTTTTGATAACCACAGTTACCAAATACCGCAACTCGTTAGGATACCATATGACCCACCAGTACACTATAAGTCAAACAGCTACAACACCTTAAAATCTTCTGTTAGCAACTTTTTTTAATTTATTATAGCCATCGCAGCCGATAATTGGAATAGAATCAAATTTATTCAATGCCTTCTCTAGGCTGATTTTTATTTGAATAGGAGTATAAGAAATAAAGGCTTTTTGATTAAAAGCATCTATGACCATTTGTTTATCTTTGTTATATATTCTCCAAAAAGCATTCATATTGTTTGGTTCACTTGCATTTACAGACTGTTTTAAAAAATTTGTAAATTCGTCTTTGGATTCAGTATCCATTTTTTCGGTAAATGATGAGATAATTCCGTCCACAATTTTTTGACTATCTACAGGGTTATGTGAAACATAATTAACAGTCTGTAAAAGCAGATTAGCTTCCATATTCATAAGAGTTTGCTGATCCAAATAAAAATCGTTTCTTTGAAGATTCTTCATTAATTCCTGTTGAGCTAAAACATCGCAAGCACAACTATAGAATTCATCAAATGTACTAAAGCTAAATGAATCAAGTTTTCTTATAAAATAATGTTTGTACTTATCCCAATAATCTGTTTTGAAAAGAAGCTGAGACTCATAAAAAGCTATAGCGTTTAGTTGTCCGTCATAAATGTATGTTTTTATTTCTCTCATACGCTTTTGCAGTTCTTCAACTTGCATAACAATCAGGGACGCTGCCTCAGAAATCTTTCGGCGTTCCTGTAACCAATATATCAATAATGCAAATCCACCAACAACAATTAAAGCTATATTAAATATAATTTCCCACATAAAGATTGCATCTCCTTATTCTTGTACTACTTGTTTTGTAGCAGAAATTTTTGCATTACTGTATTTTACAACATCCTTGATAACAAGTTTTTGAACTGAGGATATGAGCAATTCCATAACATCATAATCGGGTTGACCATTTTTTACAGGAAGCATAATATCGAGAGCATCAGCATCCTTGGCGTAGAAGTTATGTCCGTAATCAAATTTACCGGTGTGAGCCGCTTTGTGGATGGCAGCGGTCAGAAAGATTGATGCTTTCATTGGAACAGTTTCGGTATGTACAACCGCAACGTGATCGTCTGCTCCGTACTTGTAATTACGATACTTAGCAGAACCGAACATATCAATCGTTGTAGTGTTTTTCTCGAACACCTCAACATCGTTGCTGATATATGCAGAAATGCCTTCCGATGCTTCGCCGGCTGTAACAAACGGAAGTGTACCCGAAATGCGGTCATCGCCTTTCAACCGCTTTCCCCGTGTCGATTTACCAAAAAGCTTTTCAAGATTATAGGTATCCCATTTAAGCGATTGGTAGTTTTTAAGTGCATTTTCTTCATCGCTGGATAATTCGTAATTATCCAGTCCGCTTACTGTTAAGTAAGCGGACAGCTCCGCTACACGCTCTGCTTCCAGCTCCGCTATAAAGGACTCCATAAAATCAAAGTCGATTTTGCCATCAGCGGTTTCAGGAAGCTTTATGGAAATATTTTTAAATGTTTCATCAACGCTACGAACAAGAACAGACAAAAGTATTGGCTTCTGCTTGTTTAGGATCGTTGAGAAAAATGGCACCGCCTTTTCAGGAATAGAAATATTTGGAATAATTTTTCTTACAAACTGACCGGCATACCATGGCTTGCGACGATAGAAAAAGTCCATTGATAGCAAACCGAGGCTCCAGGTTCCGGAAGCATTGATATTGCTATCATTTACAAAACCGGTTGTTTGTAAAATTCCTTGATTAATCGATGTCCTTGTCACATAGTCGTATTCTATGCCATCTACAAGTTTATCGACATTAAAACTTAAGGTGTTCTCTATACCAAATAGTGTACCAAGCTTATATTCGCCCCACTTAACATTCTCCAGCTTTTCGTTAAGTGAGGCATTCATTTTCCCAGGCGGTCGTCCTCCGTGGATTGATTTTTGAGAAGATTTGATACTTCCCAAGCTAGATAATCGCTGACTGTTTTCTTGAAATCTTCAAGTGTCGGTTTTGTGTCTATCGGCGCCGTCTGGTTCCAATCTGCGCCGTTTTCTGGGTCTATTTTGCCCTCGTAGTATTCTTTTTCGGTAAAAATATTCAGCTTTGATTTACCGAAACGCACCAAGTCCACAAGCTCGGCGTATCGTTCTTTTGCGTGGTCGGTATCCCGCAGATTACAACTTGCCTTTTTCCGATTTGTTCGCGTATATCCGTCAACGGAGAAGTCGATGAACTTTACGGTGTCGTCTTTCTGGTGTGCTTCACCGACACGGAAAACATAGACATTCGTCTGGACGCTCGACTTGCCAATGAAAAGGTCTATCGGCATTTTAATGCTAGCAAGCAGGGTGCTGTGCTTTAATATCCTTTTGTTATACTCCGTTGCCTTCCCGCTGCCAGCGGAGTTTTGAATAATTATTGCGGCGTAGCCTTTGCTCATCATCGATAAGGCTTTCTCAACGAAAATCATACCGTTGCCCGGTGCAGAATACGGTGGATTCAGAACAAAAGCATCTGCCGGGAACTTTTCATCCGTTTTGCCAAAGCCGTAATGACCATTAAATTCTTTCAAAGAGTCCTTGTTCAGAATATTAGAGCTGCCGTCGCCCATCAAAATCATATTGAGGATAGCGAGCATATAAACCTCCGAAAGAATTTCAAGCCCGAGCAGTTGATTAGCCTTGATTTCGGCAGATTTAATTGCAAATTTGTCCGGTGATTTTATTTTATCCTTCGCATCATTAAGCATTTCATTCATTGAGGCAACAAGCAAACCTGCCGAACCGGTAGCGAAGTCCCAAACATAGGAATCCATATTTACCCTTGCAAGGCGAGCCAGTAGGGTAGCGACGTATGCCGGCGTTAGAACAACATCATTCAGCTTGTCCTGCGAAAAACCGAGCCAGCTGTACATTTCATTGAACAGCTTGCCTGTGAAATCTGTGGTTAATCCTATTTTGTAATAAATTCCCAAATCATCAACTATTTTTGTAAAGACACGCTTTAATTGGCTTTCGCCGTTTTCAACCTTATTGATATTGTCGGTTGTAAGCGTGTTTTGCAGGGTGCGGACGATCAGCTCTCTCTTTTCCTGCGGCAGATTTTTTTCATTTAAAAACGCCTTGATTTTGCGCAGAATAATATCGCCGTCTCGGTTTTCTTCTTCAGTAGACGATTTCAGCTCTTGCTTTTCAAGAGCAGCAACCTTACCTGGTACTCCGAGAGTGGCTATAATGGACGCTGCTACAAGATAAACGCGGTCGCGCTCGCTAAGCCCTTTTTCATTCTGGTAAATATCATTATTGAGTTTTACAAGGCTTGTGTTGATTTCCTGCTCGCGCTGCTCCTTCAGCCTTTCAATCTCGTCCTGCGTCAGCTTGAGCTTTTTTACTTTATCAATAAATTTATCAAAGTTTGTTTTTTTGAGGAACGAAAAATCTGTATAATCATCGACCTTTTGTCCTATGCCAAAGTTACTCTTTGAAACATAATATACTCCGATTTCGTATTCGAGATTGCCGCTGTCATCTTTGAATCCGGTCATACCGATGGCAATTATGTCGGTATAGCTTGTGTAATGCAAAAGCGCGTTTGCATAATGAACAGCGCCGTTTACGGCATAAGAATTAATGTTTTTAAAATCGGGTTGATTCTTTGCGGTTTTGTTTGCGACTTTGCCCTCAGAATCAAGCTTGACAAGCTTGTCTTTGTAGCCCTTATACTCAATCAAAATCGGATAATTGACTAAATTTTTATCCTGCAAAAGTAGTTTTGCATCAGGGCGATTCCCGCCAACGCCGCCATTTTTGGAATAGTAATCATTTAACGCCTGATCAATTTCCGTGTTAAGTGATTCCTGTTCAAGTTTATAATCAAGCTTATAGGATTTAAGCCATCCATTTGCTAAATCAGCAATATTAGGTTCGACAGATTGAATTTTAGTCATTGTCATTTCCTCCCTGTATCCAGCTATTGTTATTAGCTAACCAAATTTTAGTGTATTTTATATCAGCAACTGCAGCTTTGTACGGTTCTGTTAAAAACTTTTTTATAGTTCTCAGCACCGTATTGAAATCATCCGTTTTAGTGTCAATCTTCTTGCAGAACGCTTTCCATTTCTTTTGCATTGCATCATTTTCGGCAAAAGCCATAACCTGCTCAAATTGTTCCATCGTAAAGGCGTGTCCACGATTTTCAAAAGTCTTTTTAAGTGCTTTTGTCAGCGTTCCACCGTCAAAATCGAACTTATTGGCAAGATAATAAATATCATAATAATCTTTCATTCGGCTTGAAAATTCCATTAAATCAAGAATTGCATCAAGCTTTTCGGCAATTGTCGTTTCCAACGAATATGTATTTACCGTCGGAGAAGCAAAATCATCAAGCTGTGTAGGAATTTTTCGCTTTTCCTGTTTAGGCACGATGACATCGCCAACGCCGAAATCAATGCTGAAAGGTGTTCTTGTATTCTTGATATGCGCAACAAGCGATGCACCGATACCGGCGTATTTCTTCGCAACAGCAATGGGAGCAACATCTTTAATCTCAAAAGTGATAAAGTCATTACCGGTGGGCGTATCAATAATTTCTTCCAACACGGTTTTTAACTGCTCGGGTGTATTGGACATTTGTCGGAGCAGAAAATCAACATCAACCGTTACTCGGCTGTCAAAGTCGGTAAGGGAATAGATAAACAAGCCGCCTTTCAGCACAAGGTTTTCTGCATATTTGGATTTTTCCAAACGTCGCAAAAATTCTTCTTGGCAAAAGAGTTGGAGGCAAAGCTGATAGCTTCTTCCGCTTTCGTTAGCCTTGTTTTTCAGTCGTGCAATCACGGATGCCGCTATATCAGCCATTTAGCAATACCTCCATCAATTCGGTAACTTTTTTATATACACGCATTTTTTTTGCGTATGCAGAAAGGTTGCTCAGGTTTTTCTTTGAATCATTTGCATAAGCATTGAGTGCTTTATTAAAAATCTCATTGTCAAGTCTTGAACGGTATTTAAAACAATCGCAAATAGTCCTTTCACGGTCGTAAACAGGGAGCGTTACACCGTCAAAATCATCTTCTGTCTTGCCTACATCAATTATATTCTTTTGAATGTAATACGCTTTAACTGGCAATTCCCGAATATTTGAAATTTGATTTCTGTAAGTTCGAGGAACCGCTATTGACCATTCTCTTGGTGTAAAATCACTATATCCATAGTGGAACAAAGCTGACTCGACACAAACTATTCCGTAAGGCAACAGACTTGAAATTAGTTGTTCTTCACTTATATTATAATTATCAGGAAGTTGGTAAAAGCCATTTCGTATTCTTTCAATAACTCCGTCCTTGCACAGCTTTGCAATATCATAATTTGAAAGCCCTGCATTTTTAAAATCGGAAGTTTTTGCAATTGCACCAACATTTTTAAAAACATTTTTTGCAGTAGTTTCTTTCGACAACAGTTCACCAACTTTCTGCGTACATTTAATAAATTCAGTACGCAGATTTATTATAACAGATTTTTGATAAAATACAATATATTTTCAAAAATATCTAAATATCAGAATATTAATATTAGCTGCATTGCCGGTAAAGGTATATGATCAAAAGCGTCAGCTTTATCGCTTTAAAGTGTTGACTTTGGCTTGCATCTATGTTACAATGCAATTGATATTACTGAGATATTGTTTGGCGAATAACTGAATTGCGCGAGTGTAAAGAACATCCCTGCAAAAAGCAGAATAAGCTCCAATGAAATTGCTCTGTCATAGTTAATAGAACTATGACAACACAATGACAACGGGAATTATGATACATCATAATTCTTGGATAATCTGAATAATCCCAATAGCCCAAGCCAAACCTCTTATACAAAATTGTTTAAGTCGTGGCTTTGCGGAGCGAGTGGGAATAATTTCACACTCGTGAAAAAGCCTTATTTTATTGGGCTTTTGCCGATTGTATATGCTTTTTGGCAACAAAATGGCAAACACAATTTTAGAACAAACAGGCGGTACTTATACGCAGGTGGGCGACTATATGTTGCCCGATATATTACTGGCGGAAGAAGGAAAGGAAGCAAATATCGGCGTATGGGCTATGCGACACAAACGATAATTGCGGGAAAATCATCGGGTGCTGTATGCCAATCTGATGACTTCGGGAAAGCTTGTCGCATACCTCGACGAAATCGAGCAACAGGCAATCGCTATGTTTCTCCGGCTGGTAAAAGAACTTGTCGAAAAAGAAAATATTACCGAAGAACTCAAATCAATCGACCAAATGCTGTGGGTTCGGAAAATGAACAATATCCGTAACCGTGCAACGGAAATTGTGAACGCAGAATTGATTTACACGGTATAAACGCAACGGCGGCAGGGAATAATCCCTGCCGATTCTTTGTTGCTTAAAAACAGTTGACTTATTTGCGGATTAAACATATAATTAAACTGTATAAATATAGGGAACTGTATCCTTTATTTGAAACGGCATTTAATTCAAAATTACCACCGCACGAGTGGTATGGTGCAAATATAGTATTAAAATTTGTAATAAAATGAAAAGGAGCTTTTTTAAAATGAATGATTTTCGAACACAAATAAGAGAAGATATTAAAGAATATCAACTTCGTTATCCCAACATTTCTAATATTGAAAAAGACGAATGGGCGTTCAATTATTGGATTCTAGATAAATTCTTTTATGAAGACGAAGAACTTATTGAAGATAAAATCATTGATTACAATGATATGGGTGTTGATGCTTATGAAATATATGAAGACACAAAGGAGCTATACTTAATTCAAAACAAGTATTATAATGATTCGTCAAAATTATCCGCAGAATATGTGAAAAACGACTTTTTGTTAAGACCTATAACTGCACTTGAAAATGGTACATATCGTAAATCGGTGGAAGTTCAGGATTTCTTTAGCAAATATAAAAATCACGATGATTTTACAGTATATTTGCAAATTTATGTAACGAATAATAATCGCTGTGATGACGCTGAAGAATATGTAAAGAAATTTAATACAGGACATCCGAAATATCGAGCTTCTATATTTTATTTAGACGATATTAAGGAAAAGTATTATGGAGATATAAAACAGAATAAACAAAACCTTGAAGTTCAAATTCATAGCGTAAATAAAGGAACAATATTGAATATAAATACAGATGATTACAAGTTGGAAAATGTTTTGGATGCCAAATATGTATTTACTCCTGTTTCTTCAATATTCAGATTGTATCGAGATTCAATTGAAAAAAACTATCCAATTTTTGATATGAATATAAGAGAATACTTGGGAAACAAAGGCGTTAATAAAAAAATATACGAAACATTATTAGATCCCGAAGACAGGAAAAATTTCTTTTACTATAATAATGGTATCACAATGATTTGTGATAAAATGTCAAGTGTGGAAACGCGCTCATTTGGAAACAATATAAATGCCGTATTTAATGTGAAAAACCCGCAAATAGTTAATGGTTGTCAAACAGTAAATTCTATTTATGAAGCGTTAAAAAATGTTGACCCTAGAGAATTGGAGCAAAATTATAAAGATACTTTTGTTATGTTAAAAATATTACAAATCAACAGAGAAAATGAGTATGAAGAAATACTATACAAGAATATTGTAACATATAACAACTCGCAAAATTCCATAGATGAAAAAACCTTTGTAGCCAATAATAGCACTTTTAACAGATTAAAAACTGAATTCGAAAGCAAAGGCTTTTTGTTGCTGATTAAGCAAAGTGATAAAAACTCATATAGTACGCAGTATAAAAACTTAACAAAGTTAAAAGAGAAAAATCATGAAAGATTAGAAAAATTTGGATTAAATTCTCTAAATAAAGTTACAGATTTTTTTGTGCCTTTAGAGAAATTGTTGCAAGTCGTAATAGCATTTGCTTTGGGTGGGTATGATGCTTATACAAAAAAATCAAATCTTCTAAAAGATACCACAAAACAATATCAAACTGCAATTGATTTTATTAAGGATGATAGTATAACAACAGATTCATTAATAGATTTATATTTGCTGTATAAAAAAGCTGATTTATGTAAAAGCAATAGTGAAGAGAATCGCTTTCCTATACCATATTATTTGATTGATGGTTTTGCGAAATATGAATGCAATGAAAGAATTTCAAATCAAATATCTAAACAGTTAAGCGACCTTCAGAGTATTGAAAATATAATTAAGTTATATACAGCTGTTACAAAAGCCTATACAAGAGATATTAATGAAACTAATATAATTGATTATAATAAAATGATTAAACAACCAGTGAATTATAAATCGTTAGGCAAGCAACGAGATATTTTAAAAGACGTGATATAGATTGAGTGCTATATAAATTCAAATCTAATTACAATTATTGTAATAGATTAACCATTTAGAAACCGATAGTAACCAAGTGACAACTATTTGATAGCAAAAGCAGAAATACCTCATAGAATTGAGATAATCTGTACCAAATAAAAGCATATTAAGTCATAATTCCTAAGCAAAAACAGTTAAAGTCTGTTTTGTACTTAGGAGTGGGAATAAATTCACACTCCTGAAAAAGCCTTATTTTACTGGGCTTTTGCCGATTGTATATGCTTTTTGGCAACATAATGGCAACATAATTTGAATTATTGTAAAAGTAAAGAGCTATCAGATTTTTGAAAGTCTGATAGCTCTTTTGTATTTACAGCTTTGTGAAATACCATAGGAAGGTATAATCATTAAAGTAAAAACTGTCACCGTTATCGTCTATAACATAGATACCGTCAATGATATAGGAATACTCATACTCTGCACCGACCTTAAAGTTACCTTCTTTCGGAATGTTATGGCACCTGCCGAAACAAACATTGTTACGTGTGCGGTCGTTCGTTATTTCGGCATCCGTCTGCGGATCGACTCCGTTTGCCGGCTTATCAATGCACATTTTTTCTCTTTGCATTTTTTCATGCTCTGTCATTTCTATTCTCCTCAAAATTACTTCTTACTCAATAGAAATCATCTGATGAATTTCTACTTTCGGAACCGTGAAAGAAACCTTTCCGTCAGCATAGGTGAAGTCAATTTCTTCATTCTGAGGGACAAGAATGACCTTTTCGGGTTTGTCGCATTTCACACTGACATTGACATTATAAAGCGGCACAACGTCCTCAATTACTTCCGTGTCCTTGCCACGCACCGTTGTGTGTACATAAAGAAGATGAACGATTTTTCTGTCATTCTGCTGAAGAAGTGTAACGATACCTTTATCCGGAACGGAGCTTTCAATCGTGAAATCGCCGTTCATAAGCCGTTCAATAACGTATGCGACAAGCTCCTTAATATGGAAATCGCCGGACTCCGCATAGCCTCTGAAAATATCCCAGCCGATATAAGCGATATTGCCCTTGATCGCAGCGGTAGGATAGGTAAGGCTTCGGTCATTCGGAGCGTGCTGATGCGAACAAAAATGCTCTGCGGTACGGTTAAAATACGGATTCTGTCCGTTTGCGACGATTTCGGCGTCAATATTATCAAAGCGATAGTTTACGGCACGCATAAGGTATTCGGTTTTTCCGTTTACCGTATCAAATTCGGGAATAAAATATGTAGGTCTGAATTCATTTTCACCGATAAACTTGACACCGGTATCAACGCAGAATTCATTATTATCATCAAGACCCGATACGCCGGAAAGAAGCAATTTGCCGCCCTTTGCAAGGTAATCGTTTATTTTCGATTTAAGCCTTTCGTCAAACTTCCAAATATCCGGCAAAATTAGCATTTTATACTTCGTAAAATCCTCATCAAGGTCGATGAAATTATACAATCTGTTCGTTTCAAGAAGAATTCGGTTTGCGCCTGCATCGTACCAACCGCCCTCGTCTCTGCCTTTTATGCACTCTGCGGCAAGAACAGCAATATCGGCAATATACCTTGCTCCCTTGCACCACGGCTCTTTCGCTTCGACCTCGGCGTAAGCTTTTCCGATAAGCCCATAGGTCGATTTATTGAGAAGTCCCTCCGGGTGCATCTGATCGCCGATTGAGCATCCGCCGCCCTCGGCAAGGGAAAGTGCCGTTTCATAGCGCAGTGCGTTCGGGTGCTTAAATCCGCCGAATTCGCCCCATGTTCGGTGAAATTTACCCGTCATGCCGAGGAAGCAATCTCGCTTCGTTCTCGCATATGCCGCTGACATCGGAAAATGGTCATATCCCCAGCCGCCTGTCGGGAGGCTCTCCAGCTCAAGACATTCAATCGTATCAATCAAATCAGGTCTACCCTTGGAAACATGACCGGAGTTTTGGAAAATTATTGTTTCCGGATTGTGCTTATGTACCGCTTCCTCTACCCTGTCAAGATAGTTGCGATATACCTTTTTGCCAAAAGCTTCAACATCTTTAAGATTGTTGTAATCAAGGCCGGCAGCCGTCATATCCGCACAGCACTTTTCACAGCAGCACATCGGTTCTCCGACGATATCAAGAAAGATTTCGCACGGATTATAGTTTACCATGACCTCTTCAATCTCGGCAATGAGCTTATCAAGATAAGCCGTGTTGAAACACATCAGATGGTAGCCTGCCCGGCTGAAATCGGGAGCTTTACCAATATCCGATGGGTTTACTCTCACCCAATCGTGATGCTCAACCGCATCCTTTTCATCAAAGCCTGCCGAAATATATACCGGAGCACGAACTCCGATTTCCTCGCATACTTCAAGCTGTGCCTTGAGCAGGTCAAATTTCAACGTCGGATTCATTGTGTTTACCTTTGTCGGGTGATATGAAAAGCCGTGATGGCACTTTGAAAAAACTGTAATTGAATCAACATGACCCAGCTTCAGCGTTTCCTGCCACGCTTTTTTATCAAACTTTGCGCCGACATCGGGAATGAGCGGCGAAGTGTGGAAATCAAGGTGTACCTGTCTTAATCTAAAATCTTTCATAAATACCTCCAAAATACTGTGGTGCACAACAACTATAATCTATTTTCGAGAAAAATTCAAGCATTATTTGCCAATGCATATGATTGTCATTCACTTTTTGCTTTCTTCATCTCACGTCGCTTGTTTCGGCGTTCACGATTTATATGACGTTCAAAATCGCCGTTGTTTATCAGTTCTGCAAGAACGAATTGTTCAAACGTCGGCACGGTGCAGGAATAGAACCCGAGCCTGTCATTGAACGGTTTAACAAGCCTTTTCGGCAAGACCATGTATCCTACACGCAAGGACGGTGATATGGTCTTTGAAAATGTGTTAAGATAAATCACATTATCCTTATCGGAAAGTGCAAACAACGTTTCCGTTGGTTTCACATAAACCGAAAATTCGGAATCGTAGTCTGATTCAATAATAAACCTATTAGCCTTATCCGACCAGCGTATGTATTCATACCTTTTTGATGCCGAGGCAGTGACGCCGCTCGGGAAGCTTCTGTAAGGCGTTGTATGCAGAACATCGGCATCGGTTTTAGCAAGTGCCACACCGTCGATTCCGTCATCGCAAAGCGGCAAAAGATCATATTTTACACCTGCCGCATGATAAACCTGTTCAATTTTCTGATATGACGGCGATTCGATAGCATAGACCTTATCGCGACCCAGCAGATCAACAATCAGTCTGTAAAGATATTCCGCACCCGAGCCGATAACTATTTGCTCAATTTCAACATTTATTCCCCTGTTGCGTGCAAGATACTGCTTCAATGCCGTTCTCAGCTCAATACAACCGGCATTCGGCGATTTTTCGAGAATAACTTCATTATAATCCGTCAAGACCTTACGCATAGTCTTGCTCAAAAGGGAAACAGAAAACGTCGTACGAGCTGAAGCTATATGAGTTTTGAACGACTCGGATATATGAGAAACCTCGGCAAAGCCGTCATTCGGACTGAAAATAACAAAATATCCGCTTCGCTCCCTCGGCTCGATATAGCCCTCATCGCACAAAAGTGCATAAGCATGCTCGACCGTTATTGTGCTGACGCCTACCTCATCGGCAAGCAGCCGTTTTGACGGAAGCTTGCTGTTAAATTCAAACGTTCCGCTTGTTATATCGTCCCTGATTTGTCTGTAAATTTGCAGATACACAGGGCGTTTTTGTTTGTCAATTCTATACTTCATCTGGTTATATAAAATTCTCCGTTTCTGACTATTTTATATTATCAGAGCTATTATATAATATTCCCAACAGATTTGCAAGGAGGAAAATACAATGCAAACAAAAAGAACAGCAAAGCAGAACACAATGTGGATATGCACAACGGCAGTGCTCATGGCTATGAACGTGGCACTCAGCTCATTCGGAGTTCCCGTAGCCGGCGGACATCTTTATCTTAATGACATCGTTATCTGTGCAGCGGCGATAATCCTTGATCCGTTGGCGGCATTCATGGTCGGCGGCGTAGGCGCATTTCTCGGCGACCTATTCTTCTATCCTGCACCGATGTGGGTTTCGCTTGTAACTCACGGCTTGCAGGCAATTATCATTTCCGTTTTCTCGCACTATGTGTTGAAGAAGAAGCCTGTTCTCGCTTCGGGAATCGGCGTTACGGTCGGTGCAATCATCATGATTGTCGGATATTCAATAGGAAGAGCATTTATTTACAGCACACCCGAAGCTGCTCTCTTAAAGCTTCCGTTCCAGGTTCTTCAGGCGGTTGTCGGTGCAGTGTTCGGCATGCTCCTTTGCTGGAAATTCGGCATACATAAGCTTTACACAAACCAACTCATGAGAAAATAACAAGAAAGGACTGTTACATTTTTGTGCAGTCCTTCCTTATTTATTCTACGATTGACAGAATTTTGCTTCAATGCTATGATTGTACTATATATTGTAAACGGAGCAATGCTATGAGTAAAATTTTGAATGACAATCTGATATATGAAATTTTGTCTGTCGTTGAAGAAATTCCATACGGTCGCGCGGCAAGTTACGGTCAGATCGCAAGACTTACCGGTCGTGACAAAAATTCACGTCTCGTCGGCAATGTGCTCAGCCGTGCGGAATTTTACGGAAATTATCCGTGTCACCGTGTGGTCAACAGCTCGGGCCGGACTGCTCCGGGGTGGGCGGAACAACGTTCGCTTCTTGAAAGCGAGGGCGTTGAATTCAAGCCGAACGGCTGTGTTGACATGAAAAAATACCAATGGAAGCCATAAATTAAGCACCTCAAAGGCGAAAATCTCTGAGGTGCTGTTTTTATTTTTTTGAATCCTTTTCGAATATTTCTGCAACATCGACCAATAGTTTACAAATCGGAAGATGCTGCGGACATGCTTTTTCGCACCTGCCGCACTTTATACAGTCTGACGCTTTTCTGCCCTCCGAGGTGTGAACTTCGGAGTAATAATAATCGGCGTTCCGGTCGTGATAAAATTGCTTTGCATTCATGTCGGCAAACAAATCGGGAATTGAAATATGCTTCGGGCATCCGTCCGTGCAATAACGGCAAGCGGTACACGGTATCAGATTTTTGCTTTTAAATATCTCCTGAACCTTTTCAACGGCCGCAAGCTCGGTTTCGTTAAGAGGTTTAAAAACCTTCATAAAACCGATGTTGTCCTCCATCTGCTCCATGTTGCTCATACCCGAGAGAACCATCATTATTCCCGGAAAACCTGCGGCAAATCGCAGCGCATAGCTTGCATAGCTTCCGCCGTGCAGCTCATCAAAAACAGCCTTTGCATCCTCGGGCAAATTAACAAGATTGCCACCCTTTACGGGTTCCATAACAAGCACAGGCTTATTAAACTTTCGGCAAACCTCATAGCATGCCCGGCTCTGAACCCATGGATCGTTATAATCAACATAATTGAACTGAATCTGAACAACCTCAATCTGCGGATACTCGGTCAATATCTGCTCGAGCACCTCCGCCTTGTCGTGAAAAGAAATTCCGACATGGCGTACCCTGCCCTCAGCCTTTAGTTCAAAGGCAGTTTCGTATGCACGGCATGACTTGAACATTTTATAAGTATCAGAATTCTGCGCATGCATAAGATAAAAATCAAAATAGTCAACACCGCAGGCAGCAAGCTGACTTTCAAAAAAGGGACGGATATCCTCTTCCTTTTTGAAGAAAGAACCTGTCAGCTTATCCGTCAATATATAGCTGTCACGAGGATAGCGATCGGAAAGACATTCCTTGATTACCGTCTCGCTCTTGCCCTGAATATAACCGTGGGCAGTATCAAAATAATTAAAGCCTGCGTTCAAAAACGCATCAACCATTTTCTTGGTTTCTTCGATATTAACGTCTTCGCCGTTCATCGGCAGCCTCATCATACCGAATCCGAATTTTTTCTTAATTCTCTCCATCAATGGTTGCTCCTTCCGATTTTGTTGCTTAATTATAATATAGACTTTCTGTATATGCAGCAGACGGTTAGAGTATCAACTTTTTAATACTCATTTCTTGCAAATATCCTTATGATATGATATATTATATATTGAAAAATAAAAGAGGAGCTGTGCTATAATGTCCCAATCGAGTATACCGCTTTGCAATATACGTTATTGTCATCGTCCGCCGGCATCATGGATACTTGCCGGATTCAGCCTGCTTGAAAAAGACGGCCTTTTGAAGCTTGGAAAAGTCACATGCTATGATAAATTTTTAGCGGACGGTCTTTATCAGCACAATAATATAATTGAAGTTTCAGTTGATAACAAGCTTATTGTTTTTGACTATGAAAACGGCTATCAGAGCTTCCTCAGCAGCGAGCTGTTTGATAACCAGATGGATCACGTTACGGCTCTTTTTAAAAGCAACTGCAATCCTCAAAAATATATCGGACTTCGCAATCAAAGTAAGATACACCCATTCGTTGCGGGAACCTTCACCGCAACCTGTCCCGACAATCCTTATGATAAAATATTTGCGGATAATTATGGCTTTTCCCGTGACGGCATCGTTAAGTTTATGTACTCCGTTAAGCACCACAAGGAGTATATCAGAATCAATGACTACAGAAATACAGAAAATCTGAATCATTTTGATTCTTATAATCTTCTGTTTTGGACTCGCCTTAACGAAGAAGTTGTGACTGTACAAGACATTAAAAACTCGTACCCGTTCCTTGACGATGAGGGTGCGGAAAAGCTCTCCGTTGAGTGTTCGGCAATGCTGCGTGATATAAATCTTAAAAGAATTGAAATATGCTCGGCTCTGAAGAAGGAATATGGCGATCGCCTTATAGGCGGAATTGCCGACGGCGACTACGCAAGAAGAAATTGTCCCGAATTAATAACCAATGACGAACGAATCGCAACAAGAAGCAGATATCTTGAAACCATGCATTCAAACATAATCGGCGTAATCTCAAGCGGACATCAATATTGCATCGGTGCAAGATTCGGTGAGCTTATTTCGTCCGGCAGAGCAATTATTTCCGATCCGTTTCGTTATGTTCTTCCCGGCGATTTCAGCGAGGGGAAAAATTATCTTTCCTTTGCTTCAAGCGACGAGCTTTGCGAAAAGGCCGAGTTTCTTCTCGGCAATCCGTCGGCAGTCAATGAAATGGAAACAGTTAACAGTCAATACTATCACAATTTTTTTGAACCTCGCAAATGCGTTCTCAATGCCTTGAAAACCGCACTGCCTGAATATGAAATTTTTAATAAATAAGGAGCAAACCGCATTATGCAATTCAACAATCCGATTTCCGAAGCATGGCATGCCGACCCGGAAGCAAGAATTTACAACGGAAAATACTGCATTTACGTTACAAGAAGCCTTCCCTACGAGCAGCAGCTCAACCATGATATGTTTGTCTCCGACGATCTTGAGCACTGGGAAAAAATTGAATCGATTATTGACATGTCCGGTTTTCCTTGGGTGAAGAAAGCCGTTTGGGCACCGACAATTATCGAAAAGAACGGAAAATATTATTACATCTTCGCCTCAAACGATATCCATGAGGATAACGAGGGCGGCGGCCTTGAAATTGCCGTTTCCGATTCGCCGACAGGTCCTTTTAAAGGCTACATCGGAAAATCACTGATAGGTACAATAATCAACGGTGCTCAGCCGATTGACGCTCATCTTTTCAAAGATGATGACGGCACGGTTTATCTTTATTACGGCGGTTGGAAACACTGCAACGTTTGCAAGATGAATGAAGAAATGACAGGCTTTGTTCCGTTTGATGACGGCGAAACCTTTAAAGAAATCACGCCGCACGATTATGTTGAGGGTCCTTGCATGATGAAAAAGGACGGCAAATACTATTTTATGTATTCCTGCGGAAGCTGGGGAGAGGGAACATACCGTGTGGACTATTCAATTTCCGACAATCCGCTCGGCCCGTTTGAGAGCCTCGGAACAATTCTTTCCTCGCAGCCCGGAGTTGCCGAAGGACCCGGACACAACGGTTATTTTCTGCTTGACGACGGCGAAATGCTTATGGTTTACCACCGCCGCCGTGAGGATATCAAAGACCGTGACGCAAGATTTCTTTGCATTGATAAGGTTGAATTTGACGGCGATAAAATCATGCCGATAAAAATGACCTGAGGAGCAAATTTCATGGAACCGAGAAAGCTAATTGAAACGCTTGCCGTTGCCGAACGGCTCAAGGACGCAACAAGACATTGCTATACCTCGGGCGGACGCAGGGAAAGTGTTGCCGAGCATTCATGGCGAATGACTCTCATGGCTTATTTTGTCAGCGACGAGTTTCCCGATGCGGATTTTGAAAAGATATTTAAAATGTGTGTCATACATGACCTCGGCGAAGCGTTCACCGGCGACATTCCGACCTTTGAGAAGACAAAAGAGAATGAAAAGCAAGAAGAAAAGCTTCTTTTTGATTGGGTAAAATCCTTACCCGGACCGTTCCGTACCGAGATGGCAGCGCTTTACAGTGAAATGGAAGAAAGAAAAACACTTGAGGCGAAAATATACAAAGCCATGGACAGCCTTGAGGCTCTTATTCAGCACAACGAGAGCGACATCTCAACATGGCTTCCGCTTGAATACGACCTGCAAATGACATACGGAAACGATAAAACGGATTTTTCGGAATACATGAAAGCTTTGCGTGAACTTATACGAAACGACAGCATCGAAAAAATCAGACGGAGTAAAAGCTATGAATGAGAAAACGAAATGGCTTGATTGGGCGATTGAACTGCAAAGCCTTGCACAGGCAGGATTAACATACAGCAAAGATTCCTACGATATCGAAAGATTTGAACGAATTCGAGATATCTCGGCAGAAATGGTTGCTCATAAATCGGACATTCAGATTGATAAAGTTAAGAGTCTTTTCTGCAACGAAACAGGCTATCAAACACCAAAGCTTGACACAAGAGCTGCTGTTTTCAGGAACGGAAAAATTCTCCTTGTCAGGGAGAATAACGGCAAATGGTCACTTCCCGGAGGTTGGGTTGATGTTAACGTTTCTGTCGGGGAAAATGCGGTAAAAGAGGTTAAGGAAGAATCCGGGCTTGATGTTAAAGCGGAAAGAATTATCGCCGTGCAGGACAGAGCAAAACACAACCTACCCGTTTATGCTTACGGAATTTGCAAAGTTTTTGTGCTTTGCTCTCTCATCGGCGGTCATTTTGAAAAGAACCTTGAAACAACCGATTTTGATTATTTTTCACTTGACAAACTACCATCGCTTGCAGAGGAAAAGAACAACACAGATCAGATAAAAATGTGCTTCGATGCATATAAAAGCGACAATTGGCAGGTACAATTTGACTGAAATTAAATCCTTTGGGCTATATTCGGATTCACCGTATAAGGTGCAATATTGAATATAGCTTCTTTTTTTACAAAATATCTTAATTGTTCAAATTGTGACAAATTTATTATAATTGAGTGATGTAATATCTACAATTAATTGTTGCAGTTCTTCCCACTTTGTGGTATAATTTGTGTCATATATATAGTGAATATGCTCAGAGAGGTAAAAATAAATGAAAAAAGCAATAAATAATATTTTTAATGTTTGTTTTTTTATTGTCTCAATAATAATTTTTGAGGTAGCGTTTTCGCAAATGATTCTTCAATCATTTGTTGCGGGATTAATGATAATTCCGGCCGCTGCTCTATTTTTATACATTTGTATAAAGAAAACCGACCTTATTGAAAAAATTAATTACAAAGCTGCTTGGTGGATTCTCAGAATCATATCAATTGCTTTTATGATGAAATTAGCGTTTTCTCTTGAGGTCAATTTTACATGGGACTGGGGCGGACTTATCAACTCATCATATAACTATATTAAAACCGCTAAGGTTGACAAGCTTTACTATTATGCCCGATACCCCAACAATCAGTTTTGGTTGCTTTGCATGGTTTCGCTGTTCAAGATAATTAAGCTGTTTGTCGGCAACGCTGATATTATTGTTTTCAAACGGGTATCAATGGCCGTATCTGTTGTAATTATTCAAATTGCCATTGAATTTATTTACCGTGCCGCCGGGGTTATTTTTTCAGCAAAGAAGGCTTTTTTTGCCGGTATTATCACTTTGTTTTGTGCTCCGCTTTACCTTTACTCCGGTTTTTTATATACCGACACTCCTTGTGTTTTAACTGCATCTATAATGCTGTTTTTATATTTTAAGATTCAGAAAAGCAAAAGCACTAAATCAAAAATCGTGTTTTATATTCTTCTCGGTATCACCGGAGCTTTTTCATACCTGATAAAATTAACGTCTGTCATTGTTTTTGTGGCGATTTTGATTGGCATGATCTTTAATAAAATATCATTTAAACAGTTTATGTGCTTTTTCTTAGTCAGCATTGTAACGTTAGGCGTAACCGTTAAAGCCGTAAGCACAGTAACCAAGCCGATTTACAAGGACAAGTTCGGTATCACAGAAGAGTTGGAAGCAAAAAATGAATTTCCTCCCACTCATTGGGTAATGATGGGTCTCGGCTACGGCGGATATTTGCAAGAGGACGTCAATTACACGGCAAGCTTTGACACATACCGTAAAAAAGAAGAAGCTAACATAAAAGAAATAAAAAAGCGAGTTAAGGATTACGGATTTTTCGGATTTTTAGACCATACCTTTTCTAAAAAAGTCATTCGCACCTTTGGCGACTGCACATTGGCCGGAAGCTTTTATGCTGGAAGAGAATCAGTCTATAACAAAGGCATTTTTACAAGACTTCTTACATGGCACGGTGACCTTTACCCGATAAGCTTAATCTACTTCTGGATTTATTATATCTTTATAACCCTCGGCATTCTCTTCTCGGCGATAGAAAGCTTCAAGAAGAAAAGAACAGAAGAAAATCAAACGCTTCTCGCCGGCAGAATTGCAATCTTCGGAATATTTAACTTCATGCTTATTTGGGAATGTAACAGCCGATATATATTGGTTTTCGTTCCTGTTTTAATCCTGCTTGCAACCGACGGACTTTCCTATTTTGTAAAAACATTTAATAATTATTTGAACCTTAAAAAGGAGCTTCGTTAATTGCGACCTCTTCCCGGCTTTTGACATTGCATAATCATAGCCGTCAATTATACGCCTTACAGCAGCGATAACGATATGCTCTCGGAGATCGTTGCCGCGCTTTGCAAGGCTAAACGTTTGATTATTCTTTCCGGCATCGGCGGTCTTTACGAAAGCGACCCGAAGCGATTTATGACATCGTAAACGGTAAAAAATAAAATAAGAAAAGGCTATAAATCACATTTCAAGCAGTGATTTATAGCCTTATTATTTTCAGCTTATAAGATTATATCTCGGGGATAACAACCTCAACCTCTTTGCCAAGCTCTGCCGACTTAATGATATGGTCGATAATTGCCTGGTTGTAGAGAATCTGGCTTGACGGAATCGGAGCGGGATCGCCGTTAGCAATTGCATCAAGGAAGGAGCGGCACTTCTTATAGAAAAGTCCCTTGCCGCTGTTCTCAATAAGGGGAACGACCGTCTGAACCTGCTCGCCCGCAACGTCGTGATAAATCGTCATCGGACCGGACATCTCTCCGTTCCAACACTCTGTTGACGGAATTCTGAGCGCACCCTCCGTACCGAAGATAATTGTGTCACCCGGTGTGTCGGGATGCATAGCCCATGCAATACGGAAATCAAGAACGATGCCGCCGTCAAGACGTACAAATGCTGCTGCGAAATCCTCAACATTGAATCTTGCCGCATCAGTCGGGTTGTTGTACTTCGGGTTTGTTCCGAAGAAGTTTGATGTGTAACCTGTAACGGTAAGCGGCTTCGGATATCCGATAGCGTTAAGAACAACGTCGAGAGAATAGCATCCGATATCGCCCATTGCACCGATACCTGCGGTCTTCTTCTCAATAAATGTGCTGTTCGGAATACCGCGACGGCGTCCGCCGCCTGTCTGTATGTAGTAAATCTTGCCAAGCTCGCCCGACTGAACAATCTTCTTAACCATCTTCATGTTCTCGTCATTACGGGGCTGGAAACCGATTGAAAGAAGCTTTCCGCTTTCCTTCTCGGCCTTGCAGATTTCAACTGCTTCCTCTGTTGTAACGCACATCGGCTTTTCAAGAAGAACATTTACACCGTGCTTGAGTGAATAGATAGCACACTCGGCATGTGTCATGTTATAAGTACAAACGCTTACGGCATCAAGCTCAGGCTCATTGTCGATAAGCTCCTCGTGATTCTTGTAGAAATGTACATTATCAAGGCGTCCGTCCTTGTTGTACCTTGCCGCAAACTTTTCAGCCTTGCCCGGGATGAGGTCAGCCATGGCAACGATGTCAACATCGTCCATGTCGAGATAGCTCTCAATGTGTGCCTCTGCGATCCAACCTGTACCGATAATGCCTACCTTGAATCTTCTGCCGGTTGAGACCTTTTCTTCCTCAACGGACTGGGTAAATTGGTTCAATACTGCGTCAGACATATTAAATCTCCTTTATTTATTAATTTCTTTAATGTAATCAATGCTCATTTTTGCACACTCGAGCGGAGTCTTGTCGAGAGCGGGCTGATCCTGCTCAACAACAACCCATGATGTGCCTGCCTTTTTACAAGCTTCAAGAATCTCGGGGAAATTCTGAACACCGTAACCGCAGGGACGGAAGCCGAAAGCCTCTTCCTCCTCGGCATCCTGTGCACCGTCATCAATACCGATAAGCTGATAAAGCTTTGCCGGCTTGCCCTTGCCGCTCATGTGGAAATCCTTGAGGTGAACAACGGGTGCTCTGCCCGAATACTTTTCAACATACTTTGCCGGATCCTCACCGCCGACATTGACCCAACATGTATCAAGCTCGGTTTGAAGCTCATCGGGAGTAAGCGTCGAATAGAGAAGATCAAGTCCGTAAACATCTCCGACCTTCTTGAATTCAAAGTCATGGTTATGATAAAGAAATGTTACACCGTATTTTTTACCGATTGCGGCAAAACGCTTGATTCCCTCAACCGTATCGTCGAAAAGCTCTGCACCGGGGCGTCTTTCCTCAACGGCATACGGAATAGCGATGTACTTACAGCCGATCTCGGCATAAGTTGCAATCGTCTTTTCCGGGTCTGCATCAAGCTCATCATACGGAACGTGAGCTGAAATCGGATCAACACCGACCTCGTCACAAATCCGCTTAACCTCTTCTGCCGAATGGTCAAAAAGTCCTGCGAACTCAACTCCGTCGTAGCCCATATCCTTAACCTTTTTTATTGTACCTGCAAAGTCCTCCGCCATAGCGTCACGAACGGAGTAAAGCTGCAAAGCAACAGGGAAACTCATAGTAAAACCTCCTAAGCTGTGTTTTGTTTATTCTATCACATCGCAAAATTTATTACAATGTTTTTTGTTAAATTTATTTAAAAATATACAAAAGGCTGATAATAACCGCCCCGTAGAGTGCACCGAGCATCATAAGCCACTTGTCCTTGAGAATAACGCTGATAGGATCGCCGTCGGAATCGCCCTCAACAGTCAGGCTGTATTTCATGCAAATAACGATAACAAGCGGAATCGTGAAAACAATTTTGTTGGAATAAATCGCAATCGTTCCCGAATTAACGCACCAGAGTGAGTAAAAAACAATACCCAAGCCGAGCGTCATATACATGTTCTTGTCAAGGAAATCCTTGTTATAATACTTAAGAACCTCTCTCGTGTTTTTCTCACTGTTAACAATTTCGCCCCGGCGTTTGCCAAGACCCATATAGAAAGAAAATGCCATAACCGTCAGATAAAGCCAGCTTGAAACAGGAATGTCTGTGATAACCGAGCCGTAGAGAATACGAATAAGGTAACCCGAAACAAGAATCAATATATCAAGAAGCACAACATTTTTAAGTCCGAAGCTGTAGCCGAGATTGAGTACAAGATACAGTGCAATCAGCAGCCAGCCGTAAAGACTTTTGCCGCAAACGAACCAGTTTATCGCAACGGAAACAATAAACAAAACGCAGGCAAGCACAACTGCACTTTTCTTTTGAATTTTGCCCGAAGCAATAGGCCGTGTGCACTTTGTCGGGTGATGTCTGTCCTTTTCCGCATCGCAAATGTCGTTGATTATATAAACAACGGAGCTGATAAAACCGAACACAACAAAGCCGCCGATAACATGCAAAAGCTTATCCTTTTGGAGCAAGCTTCCGCCGAAAATTATGGGGAGAAAGAGCAGCAGATTTTTTATATAATGCTTCGGCCTTATGAGCCTGATATATTCTTTAAGCTTCATTTTTATGCTCCTTGTGCGTGGCAATCGCCTGAATAAGAATTGCCGCCGCCATAATAAGATACGGCAAAATCGGGAAATGATATCTCGGTCCGCCGACCAAAAGCATTGTTATTCCGATTGCACCCGCCACGGTGAAAATAAACGGCATGAGCTTCGCCGCTCTGCGCTTAACAATCAGAAACACTACACATGCAAAGGCAAGCAAGAGAGTTATCATATAAACACCCTGCGTCCAGATAACGATTATATCCGCAGCCGAAAGCTTCTCATCCGATTGTCCTGCCATTCTGCCGAGAAGTCCCCGGTAAAAAGCTCCTCCGTTTCCTGCCGTTGCGTCATTATAAAACGTGCCGAGCGCATAGCCCTCGGAATAAAGCGTAACAAGCATTTTTTTCGGCATGAGCTTGACGTATTCGCCGGGATTTGCCTTTATCCATTTCATAGCTTCGGATTTATAAAATGCGTCCTTTTCCTTGAAGGTCATTTCGCTTTTCTGTTTCTCGGAAAGATAGCCGGCTCCGCCTTCGCCGAAAGCATCAAACCTTGAAGTTCCGTCCGCACCGTCGGATGCGCCCATGATGAGATTGTATCCGCCTGTAGTTGCCTGATAGGCAAAATATCCGCACTTTGCATAGGCCGCTCCGCCGATAACGCCAACCATCATAGCCGCACCGAGCACAAGACAAAGGTATTGCTTCAGCTTTGCTCTCTGCGTTGCAATGAGCCAAATTCCTGCCATCAGGAAAACTATGCCGAGGGGTCTTGTCCAGTTGGCAAGAGCAAAAAGGACTCCCGAAACAAGACACGCATATGTTTTTCCGGTCATGAGCAAGGCGGTCGCTGCAAATGCAAAAGCCATAAAGATAAGCTCTGTTCTCGCCTGTGCAACCTCACCCCAAAACGTACCTGTGGCACAGAAAATAACGGTAAACCAATATTGAATTTCCGTATCGCCGAAAATCCTTTTAATTATGTATATGCATGAAACCAAAATTGCATAAACGCAGAAAATATTGACAATTTTTATTGCCTCGATCGAGCCCGTGAGCCTTATCAAAAGAATCATCAGATTGATAAGTCCGTTGCCGAAAATATATGTGTCGTGAACATTGAGTGATGACGGATACCAAACGCCGTTTTTAACAGCAAGAGTCGCAAGCTCAAAATATCGCTGAGAATCCGAAGCAAGAACCACCTTGTGAGTCAGCAAAACATAGACCTGTATTCCGAGCATTGCCGCCATTGCGATAATGCTCAGAATTTTTAAAACCGATTTATATTTCCTGCTGCCCGATGAAAAAATATCCGGCGGTTTGGCAGCTCCGACGTCAAATATCTGTCTGAAAAACATGCTCTCACCCAATATATTATTTTTCCTCTTTCTTCTTATGGAAAAGAAGCTTGTCAACAGGGAAATAGATGAAGAACTGAACCGCAGAGCAAACCATAGTTGAGATGTTTGCCGCAAGCTGAGTCGCTATGCTGTGAGCGATAAGCCAACCCTGTATCGTCGGGGCGAGCCATGCCGAGAAGCAAATGAGCGCAACCGTGAAAACGATATAAATCGGCAGAGTAATTGCGATGTTGCTTGACGAGCCGAAAGTTTTTTCACGATTAACAAAGAACGCAACGATCTGTGCAAGGATATTTGCAATGTTGAATGCGAGGAAATAGCCGAAGCCCTTGCCCTCACCGACATAGTTGAACACAAACCATGTGAAGTCCTGATTCATTATCGCTTTGATCTGCGGCAAAAGCATGATAAGATTAAGCGAAGCAAACTGAACAATACAAGCCAAAAGGCTTACAACGATGAATTTAACAAACTGCCAAAGAGTAACTATCCCCGAACCTTTCTGCTCGGCGGATTTATCAATGTTTTTTAATCCCATAGCAAACGCCCTTTCAAAAATAATACCGCCGACAGCAAGATCCGCCGTATGCGAACCTTTCCTGTCAGCGGTAAAATTAGTATACCATCTGTTGAGAATAATTTCAATAGTATAGCGTTATTTTACGGGTATCATAAGCATCATCTTTTCGCCGATTTCGTCCGATGTCAGCTCATTTTCACTCATAATATCCTCCACAGTCGTGTTATATTTCCTTGCAATGTCCCAAACCTTTTCCCCGCCGCTGCAAAAACAGATAACCAGCGAGGAATGTCTCTTTTTCATCTCGGAATTTTCCAATGCCTTTAGACTGACAAGTGTGCGGCTTTCGCACGTTTCTTCAATATCGGCACTGATATTCATTTCTGCTTTGAACTCTGCCCGTCCGTCATTTGTCAACGTACAGGTGTAGCCCGTCAGGAAAAGGCTCGGTTCGCAGTGAAGATTGCCGCCCTTGGCGTCAACGGAGCGTGAATACTCAAATTCTGCTTCCCTTTCGCAGAAGGTCGGTGTGCCCTCACCGTCAATCAAGATAAACTTCAGCGGAATTTTCCCCGAAACCGTCATCTTATCGGAGTTAAAGCAGCATTTTGCCTCCGGCGCCTGAGCTATGGCGGCATAAATCCTTTGCGGATTCATTGAGGACAGATCAATGCTTTCACGGCAGATAATGCTGTCACTCAGATTTTGCAAAATCTGAGTAAATGACGCAGTTTTATATTTTGCATCTATCTCCTTTTGCGTCGAATATGCGTCGGTTATAATGCAAATATCCTCGGCCTTGTATGCCGTCACAACAGCGCATATATCACAAGCGAGATTAAGATATTTATATTCGCCGTCATTGTCTGTTTTCGGCTCGGCCTGAACCTGGTCAACATTGAATCCGACGCTGACCTTACAGCTATCGTCGATATTCTCAATATCTACAATTTCGCTGAACGGCAGGTTATAATTCACACAAACACTTTCGTTCTCACCGGTGGCCGAGCAATACATAACCTTGATAACGACTTCACCTTTGAGAAGAATTTTACCCTTGATTATTTTTGTTTCGGACAAAACGGGAGACGCACAGGAGTAAAAAATTTTACCAATCTCTCCGCCGTCGGCCTCCTCCGTCTGGGAAAGCTGAAATTTTTTCATCACAACGGCAACGGCGTTATCCGTGCCGATTTTCTTTTTCTTCAACTGAATTCCGTCTCCCTCGGCATCTGTGATAACAGAATCTTTTTTGATACCGACAATTTTGAATCTGATGCTCACAACTCCGTGAATATCAATTCGCTTCTTGCTGACGGCACGGCAGTTTGCATATTCGGTCTTTGCCGATGTGCAGAGCACAGCCCCATCATAAGCCTGCGAAAGCTCGGTAAATTTTGAAAAAGGATAATCCTGCTCGTAGCAATAAATTCCGTTTTTCTCATCGGCATAAACTATACGTATTTTTGCATTACCGTCAACGGTTGCTCTGTCTCCCGAAATTTTTGAATTTGTGATGCTGTTCGTTACGCTGCATCTGAGAATTCTCATTATATCGGGACAATAATCCGGCAAAGAAATATCACAATCAATGCCCTGTTCGGCAAAATTATCGTAAAGTACCTCTGTTGTGCCAATATCGGTTCTCGTCAGTTCTATGCTCATATAATCAACCTCTCTTTTTTATTTCACTTGATTATATGTAAGCATACGGACAAATATGATTTTTATTCGAGATTCAGTTTCCAGCCTTTTTCGGTAAGCCTATCTTCAATTTTCTTTTTTTCATCGGCAGTCGGATAGTTATTTTCATAAGCATATCTTGACAAGGTAACAGTTCCGCTCTGCGATATGGCAAGTCCGTAAAAAAGACTCTCCATGCTTTCCTTTGAAAGTGACTTGCAGGAAGAAAGAGAAATACCCATTTTGATTGTTTCTTTTTCAAAGCGTACACTTTTGAGACTTGTGCAATTTGTAAATGTACCGGAAACCCAATTTGCCGCGCTCAAATTCAACGTCGCATCTATTTCTATTAGCGAAATACAGCCGTAAAAGGTTTCCGTCCAGTCTTGAATCCTCTCACAATTTCCGAACGTAATTTTTTCAAGAGAAGTGTCGTTATAAAAAGACTGCTTTGCATTGTCACAGCTTGACAGGTTGCCGAGGATTACTTCCCGAAGTGCGAGTGAATTTGAAAAACCGTTTATTATCGTTGTTATCTTATCCGTGTTCCTGAGTTCAATTCTTCTCAAGCACTTTTTCTGGGTAAACATCTGTGAAAGCGTCGTTGCCGAGCTTAAATCAAGACCCAGCTCGGTAACATTGCCGTCAAAGTTACCCGCCGACAAGTATCCCATATTTTTTGTGTTGAAAAACGGAAGCTTATATTCCTTTGTTCCGCCCGTCCACGGTGCATAATTGCTTCTCGTTTTGTCTGCCATCGCCGCATCGACAAGATCCCAGTTATCCGCCTTGATTTTGGCTGCGGCAAGGGTTTTGTTTATATCGGCAATCTCCTCGTTAAGGGAGTGAACCTCCTCGGCGTGATCCTGTTTAAGCTTTGCGATTTCCTCCTCCTTAGCTTTTTCAACGTTCTTTGTGTTCTCATTTGCCTCATTGATTTTTGTACCCATTTCAACAATTTTCTTTTCGTAAGAATACTTCAATGAGTCAATTTCGTCCTCGTATTTTTTGTAGGCTTCGGCAATGCTGTCCTGCTTAAATCTGTCAAAAAGAGTTTCGGTCGGTGAAAATGTCTTGCAATCGTCAGGTAACAGAGATGAAACAACCTTGACATCGACTTTTCCCGCGGTGAGCACCATCGAGCCGTCATAGCCGATAACGGAAAGTTCAAAGTCATGATCAACGGTCAGCACCTCCCACGGGACGGTTGCAGACGAGCTTTTTATCTCGATAATATAGTATTTATTCTGCGCCGTTCTGAAAATTGCCGCCTTGGCGTCAAAAATTCTCCAGCTTGCATCAAAGCGGAAGCGAAGTGAAATTGTTTCATTCGCATTTGCGGCAATAGCAATCTTCTCTGCGCCAAAGATTTGCTGCTTTTCAATTCTTAAATCATAATTAACCATTTCATATCTCCTCTGTCTCCCCATAGCATCACTATTATTATAGCGAACATTTGTTCGATTTGTCAATAGTAAATTTGCACTTTACAATACAAACTTGATAATGTATAATATTTTCGGAAATTTTCATTGAAAAGAAGGTTTAAATATGGAAATGGTTAAATTATCCCCCTTTGTTGCCGACAACATTTGGGGCGGAACAAGACTTATCACAGAATACGGTATCAAAACCGATAAAGACCCTGCCGCCGAAGCATGGGTACTCTCCTGTCACCCGGCCGGGCCGTCAACGGTTCTCAATGGCAAATTTGAGGGCAAAACCTTGCAGGAGGTCTACCTCGCCGACAAGAGCATATGCGGCACAAAGGGAGAAAAATATGAGTTTTTCCCGCTACTTATAAAGTTCATTGATGCCAAAAGAGACCTCTCAATTCAGGTTCACCCCGATGACGAGTATGCAATGAGGGTTGAGGGTGAATTCGGCAAAACGGAGGCATGGTATATTCTCGACTGCGAACCCGATGCGGAGCTCATTCTCGGATTCAATCGCAACGTTACGGTTGAGGAATTCAAAAAAGCCGCTCAGAGCGATGCAATGATGGATATTTGCAACCGAGTCAAGGTCAAAAAGGGCGATGTTTTCTTCATTGAATCGGGCACAATGCACGCAATATGCAAAGGTATACTTCTTGCCGAGGTTCAGCAGAATTCCAACACAACCTACAGAATATATGATTACGGCCGTCTCGGAAAGGACGGAAAGCCCCGTGAGCTTCATGTTGACAAGGCTGCAGATGTTACAAAACTCTGCCCCCCGTCAATACCCGACTCCTCGAAACGAGAGATTGAAAAGTTTGATAACGCAACCAGAAGCAAGCTCACATCATGCGACCTTTTCACAATGTACGAATTGAGTGTTAACGGTGAATATTCTTTCGTCTGCGACGAGCAGTCGTTTGTTTCCCTGCTCTGTCTTGAGGGCAACGCCGAGATTGAATGTGCCGATGAAAAACTCACAATGAAAAAAGGCGAAAGCATTTTCATCCCGGCAAACAAGGGCAAATTCACAATCAACGGAAATGTGAAAATCCTTGAAACAAGATTATAATTCTAAAGCTATGCAAAAAAAGAGGTTCAAATCGGAACCTCTTTTTTGTTGTTTTGTTGTATTCTATTTCTTTACCGTTTCTTTAAGCTTCGGCGTAATGCCGCATTTAAGAGCTTTCGGGAGCTGTGATTCAGCTTCCTCTCTTGTAATTTCGCCTGCGTTGTATCTCGCCATAACCTGAACGTCCTTGTCTCTGAGCTTATAGAAAAGATAGATGAATGACGTTATTGCAAGTCCGATACTCGGAACAAGTATATATGTTACCCAAAGGCCGTTGAGTGCCGTTGCACTCTGAACAATGTGCAGTCTTTCAATATCGGCAAAGCTTTCGGCTTCAATCTTAGTCCAGTCAAAGAGTGTCAGAATTGCAAGACCAAGCGACGATGCGATTGCCGCAGCAATTTTAGTCGTGAATGTTTGAATTGAAAATGTGATTCCCTTTGCGTCAACGCCCGTTTTGTACTGACCGTATTCCGCACAGTCGGGAGTAAACATAAATCCAAGCGTACCCGTTACGCTGGTAAAAATTCCTCTGATAACCGTCAGCACAACGAAAAGCATTTTATTCTGCCAGCCGATGAAATACATTACCAGTCCGAGAACCGACGCAACGGTATTGCAGATAAAAAACAGCTTAAATTTGTCGAATTTCTTAGAAATAACGGGAATAAGCAAAGCCGCAATGACGGACGGAACAACGCCGAGAATTCCGAGAATAATATTAAAGTTCGCACTGCCGAAAAGATAATACGAAACGAACAGCGCAAGTGCATTGTTTGTCATAAGACCGTTGGCAAAAAGGTAGCCGAGGTAATAAATAAGCAAATATTTATTATGCACAAGATATGTCAGCATTCTCTTTATTGAAAAGGCTTCCTCCTCAAGCTCGCCGTGGTAGTTTCTCTCCTTGCCGGCAAAGCAAAGCGGAATCATGAACAGAAGTCCGATAACCGAAAGAAGAATAACCGTCGGGCTGAAGCTCATTCCGACTTTTTCGCTGACAAGCAAGGTGCAAAGCAAGCCGGATATACCCATACCGGCGCTGCTGAACAGGCGGCCTATCGACATAAGCGTGTTACGCTCGTTAACGTTATCGGTCATCGTTGTTACCATGCTGTAAATCGGAACGTCGCAGACCGTGTAGCTTGAATCCCAAAGCAGATAGGCAATCATAAACCATATCAGCTTACCTGTCTGAACCATACCGCTCGGGATTATAAACAAAAGAACCGTCGTAATCGGCACCAGTCCGACGGAAATACGAATCCACGGCATACATTTTTGCTTGTTTTTGAATTTTATTTTATCAAATATTATACCGAACATCGGGTCGTTAACAGCGTCCCAAATCTTAACAATCAATGTAACAATCGCAATTTTGCCAAGGTCGATTCCATTCATCATCAGATATGTTGCCATGAACGTCGTCACAACATTATAGAAAATATTCTGTCCGACAAAGTATGTCCAGTAGCTTACACGCTCGCCGAGCTTTGTCGTATAATCCGCAGGTGCCAAAATTTCCTTAATCTTCATATCGTACCCCCTCTTTTCATCTAATTTGATTATACATTTTTTTCATTTTGCCGTCAAATAAAAATTCCCGGGTTGTTTTTGTTCGAATTGCCGAAACTATGTAAAAAAATACATCGGCAGATTGCTCCGCCGATGCCTTGTGTTCAATTTAATCAGAAGCCTCTTACAGCTCTTACAACCTTTTCGCAGTCCTTTGCATCCATAATCTTAGGAACAGGATAGAGCGGATTACCCTCTTTGAGTGCACGCTCAACTATTGTCGGAATATCCTCGTCCTTAATAAAATCGAAGTGCTCGGGAATATTCATATTCTTGTTCATTTCCTTGATAGCGTCAATGAAGTTCATAGCCTTGTCCGCCTGCGAATATCCGCCGACGCCTACGATTTCTGCAAGCTTTGCGAGCTTTTCATAAGCAGTGTCACCGTAATACTCAAGAACATGAGGAAGAATAACAGCATTTGCAAGACCGTGGGGTGTTCCGTAGATACCGCCGAGGTTATGAGCGATTGCATGAACATAGCCTACATAAGCTCTTGTGAATGCCATTCCTGCATAGAACGATGCAACGAGCATATTTTCACGAGCTTGAAGATTCTTACCGTCATTGTATGCTGTTTCGAGGTTTTCAAAGATAAGCTTTGTTGCCCTCTCGGCATAGTCATCGGTTGATTTAACTCCGCTGAAACCGATATAAGCTTCAACGGCATGAGTGAGAGCGTCCATACCTGTTGTTGAAGTGATCTTCTGCGGAAGTCCTGTCGTAAGCTCGGGATCAAGAACCGCATACTTCGGGCGAAGCTTCGGGTCGTTGATAGCGTACTTCTCATGAGTCTGCATATTTGTAACAACAGCGGCAAGGGTTGTCTCCGAGCCTGTACCTGCGGTTGTCGGAACAGCAAAGAACGGCGGAAGCTTATGTCTGATCTTAAGCTCGCCTCTCATCTGAGAAACGCTCTGGTTCGGGTTCATAACTCTTGCACCTGCGGCCTTTGCACAATCCATCGGAGAACCGCCGCCGAATGCGATAATACCCTCACAGCCGTTCTTGAGGTAAAGCCTGCGGGCTTCCTCAATATTTTCAATAGACGGGTTCGGCTGAACTCCGTCATAAACCGTGTACTTGATTCCCTGAGCGTCAAGCTGCTCAAAAAGACCTGCAAGCAGGTTGAGACCCATAAGGCCCTTATCCGTAACAACAAGAACGCTTGAAACGCCCTTTGACTTTACGAGTGCCGGAAGCTCCTTGACGGCACCGGGACCCTTGAGAAGCTCAGGCTCCGACCAGTCGAAAAAGCACTCGGCAACCATAAAGGTTTTCTGATATGCTCTGTAAAAAGCTTTTTTTGCCATATCTGCCATAAAAAAGACCTCTTTTCGTTTTTAATAGATATATTTTACCAAATATAACCTTGCTTTTACAAGGGGTTAGAGAAATATTTTTAAAAAATATTTGATTTTTCAACCGCATTTTCCCATTCCTTCGCAATGAGCATGTGACCTGCGATTGACGGATGAGTTCCGTCCCACATAAAATATTCGGTTTTTGACCCTGCAATTTTCTCTGAAAATTTATCATAAAGCGGAACAAAAACATCTGCGGAGCTTTCGGCAACACGTTTTGCCGCCGCTCTTGTGAGCTGAATTGCAGCGGATTTATAATCCATGGCTTCCTGCGTTTCGTCTCTGTCGGGTCTGCCATAATCTACTTCGCACTCAACATGCGGCGTGTAGCGATAGGATAAATCGTCCTTTGAAAGAGGGAAATAAAACGGTTCGCAAACAATTATTTTTGTATGCGGCAGAGCGTATCTCGTCAGCTCAATCATTTTTACAAGATTCTTTTCGTAAGTATCCTCAACCTCTTTGAGTGAAAGACCGTTACAGAATCCAAAAAGTCCGTCGTTTGTTCCAACAAGTATACTCAGCACAGTCGGGACATTGTCGATAACATCCTCCTGCCATGTTTCAAGCAGATTCGCCGTTGTCGCTCCCGAATAACCTTTGTTGATAAATTTCGGCCTGCGCTCGTAATTTTCATATGCCGCCTTCGCCGCAAGGATGAACTGATATCCGTGGCCCATGATGTGGTTGCAGTCCATTTTTCGTCCTCGGTTGCCGTCGGTTATCGAATCACCCGAAAAGAGAACAATGTCGTTGCTGTTAAGATACATTATTTTTTCAACCTCGTTTCAAAGCAGAGCCAGCCGCAGCTTTCGTGCCTGCCGACGACCTCAAAGCCGTACTTTTCAAAGGCATCGAGAACGTCCTGCTCCCTCGTGTCAATAATTCCGGATGTTATATAAATACCGTCGTCCTTCAGGAACCTGCCGACGTCCTTTGTAAACATCACAATGATATCGGCAACAATATTTGCGACAACAACATCGTATTTGCCGCTGACCTTATCGGTCAGGTTACCCTGAAATACAGTATATTTCGGCTCTGTGAAGCCATTCATTTCGCCGTTTTCCCTTGCCGTCTTAACCGCAAGCTCGTCGATATCAACGCCCGTTGCACTCTTTGCACCGAGCAAAAGTCCGGCAATGCCGAGGATTCCGCTTCCGCAGCCGATATCGAGCAATTCTGTATTGGGTGTTATGTGATTTTCAAGCGTTTCAAGGCAAAGGCGTGTTGTGTCGTGTCCGCCGCTGCCGAAGGCAAGTCCGGGTTCGATATCAAGCACCGTTCTGCCCTGCGGATCATAATCATTATCCCAAACCGGGCGAATCAGCAGCTTTTGACCGACAGGCATCGGCTTGAAATATTCCTTCCAATTATTCTCCCAATCCTGATTGCGGCACACGCTGAGGTCTATCTCATGCTTAATGCCCTCCGCATTGTAACGCTCGGAAAGAAAAGCAACGGCTTCGGCCGGGCTTTCCTCGGGAGAGATATAAATATGAATCGTCGCCTTGTTCCTGTCCTTTTTGAGCAAATCCTCGTCAATCAGGTCGATATGAGCAATCTCCCATGCCGCCTGTTCAAGGTCGCTGTAATCCTCAATATAAATTCCGTAGGGAACGACCATCTGAGCAATGTTGCCTGCCGTTTCCACGTCCTTTGAGTCAATGTGAATTTTTACCTCTGTCCAGTCCATAAACTCTCCTTATTTGATCCAGCCGATACCGTTTTTGATAAGCTCGGGGATATTGATTATCGCCTTAAAAAGCACCTTTGTAATCGTTTTAACTGCCGTCATAATGTAGTCGCTGAGGTTAAAGGTCTCGGTATTTTTGCTTTCAATCGGCTTTATCTCATCCGGATTTACGGTGTAGGCAAGCTTTGTTCTGATCGCCGCATGGTCGGAAAGATGTCCGTTCCATGAAATCCCGTCGCAGTCGAAGCTGTCATAAACCGCTTCAAGCAATTCAAAAGAAACTCCTGCACCGTCACGATAATAAACATGGTCGAGTGTATCCCATGTTCTTTGGTAGTCACATCCGTAACGCTCCCACATCTCGGAATAGGTAATATCATAGTTTCCGTCAACATTATATTCGATCCAAGCGTCCTTAAAGCCCTTGCTGACAAAGTTGTCGATAAGCTTTTGACAAAGATCGATTTTATATGTTCCGTTCTGATATCCGGCACGGAAAACGGTGTAGTTTGTATTAAAATCACCCGTCAAAATGACAGCCCTGTCCGTACCCGAATGTTCCTCAACAAGCTCGATAAGCTGGTCAAATTGATCGGCCTTTGCGAGCATGGACTTTTCATCCTCCCATGCGTCGGCATGAATATTGTAAACATCAATAAAGACTCCGTCGGCTATCTCAACCGTACAATAGAGTATGCCCTTCGGCGTAAGCTCGTCCGAGCCGCAGTCGTACACGCCGTATGCCGTTCTCCACGGAACTCTGCCAACGTTATAAACAGGATATTTTGAGAAGAAATTCAGTCCGTCTCCGACGGCAACTCCGCCGCTCGTCAGCGTTGCATATTTCATATCAAGATTCTTTTCAAGAATCGGGTGGAGATTAAAATCCTCCTGTACACTGAGAATATCACAGTCGGATGCATTGATTTGCTTTGCAATAAGCCCGGTCGCCTTGATCGGGTCACGCTTGGTTGAGGAAAGTGCCGCAGGAATAGGAAGTCCGTCAACATTGAACGAAACAAGGTTCAGCGTACCCTTTATCGTGTTGTCATCCTCTGCAAAGGCGAGCGACGTGCAGCCGACAAAAAGAACAACTGCCAATAAAATACTGATTATTTTTTTCATGCTTACTCCTCCGTTCAAAGCAAGTCCGCTTTCGGCTTGCTTTCTTTAAGACCGTGATTATATAGTTTTCTGTTTTCAAGTGCCCACTGTCTCGGCGTGAAATCGCCCGACTCAACCTCGGAAACCGCCTGCAAAATCTCATATATTCTTGCGTCAAGCAAGTCAAGCTGCGAAAGGATCTCCGCTTCAAGGAACATCGGCCTGACAGCCGCCCCGAACTCGGGCTCACCGTGGTGAGAAATCACCATATGCTCAACGAGCGTCAGCAGCTCTCTGTCCGTTCCGAGCTCCTCTCCGATTTTTTCAATATTCATTGCACCCTTAACGAGGTGGCCGATAAGTGTTCCCTCTACCGTGTAGCCGGAAGCAATTCCCGTTTCCGAGACCTCAAATTCACCGATTTTTGCAACGTCATGCAGGATAACGCCCGAGAAAAGCAAATCCTTTTCTACCGAGGGATAAATCTCGGCTATACTCTGCGCCATTCTGAGGATTGAAAGTGTATGATAGAGAAGTCCGCCCCTGATTGCATGGTGGAGCTTGAACGCCGCCGGCCAATAGAGCATTGCCGTCTTGTTCTGCTCAAGCACCGCCATAACGAGTGTTTTGAGCTGTGCATTTTCAAAATCATTGACAACATCAACGATCGCCGAATACATCGCCTCTCCGTTATATTCCGCACTCGGAACATAATCCTCAATGCGAACGCCGTCGTTTTCGTTTGCAAGACGAACCCTGTCAAGACGCATCTGCGGCGCATCGTTAAACATTGAGATTGAGCCTCGAACCTTCAGCAGCGAATTCTGCTTTATAAATCCGAAAATCTCTTCTTTATAATCCCAGAGCTTCGCTCCGATTTCGCCCGAGCTGTCCGTCAGGATAAGGTCAAGATACGGAATGCCCTTAGCCGTCTTTTTTTCTTCAAGATTTTTTACCAGACAAAAGCCTTCTACTGTGCCGTTGTCGTTTATTTCTACAAAATTCATATGAACCTCCCCAATGAGATAAATATATATTAATTGTATCACATATAAAGGGAAAAAGAAAGAATTTCCTTGCAAAAGATGTCGCCGTATGTTAAAATTTTTTTATTAGGGCAACTATCGTTGAATTTTCTCAACGTTTTGCCGAGAGAGGGTGCTTTAATGGGCAAAAACTATCATTTTTTTGCAATGCTTTCAAGAATGAAATACATCAATCGCTGGGCATTGATGAGAAACACATATATGGAGAACATCAGCGAACATTCGCTTGAGGTCGCAACCGTGGCTCACTCGCTTGCCGTTATTCACAACAAACGCTTCGGCGGCAATGTCAACGCAGAGCGCACGGCGGTTCTCGGCGTTTTCCATGATGCGCCGGAGATTATCACGGGCGATATGCCGACTCCCGTAAAGTATTACAGCAAGCAGATTCGTGAAGCTTACAACTGCGTTGAGGACGATGCGTGCAAGGCACTTTTGGAGATGATTCCCGATGATATCCGTGAGGAATACAAGCCGTTCTTTATCAAGCAGGAGGCCGACCGTCAGCTTTGGAAATTTGTCAAAGCGGCAGATAAAATCTGCGCCTACACAAAATGCATCGAGGAATCAAAGGCGGGTAATCACGACTTCGACAAGGCGGCAAAGACAAACCTCAAGGGTCTTGAGGAGCTGGATATGCCCGAAGTCAAGTGCTTTATGGAGGATTTTCTCCCGAGCTACAGCTTAACACTCGACGAAATGAACTAAGCTAATTATTATTTGAGAGAGGTATCAATATGGGTAAGTACACAAAAGAAGACATTCTCAGAATGGCGAGAGAGCAAAACGTCAGATTCGTGCGACTCCAGTTCACGGATATTCTGGGCTGCATGAAGAACGTTGCAATCACCGTCAATCAGCTTGAAAAAGCTCTTGACAACGACTGCATGACCGACGGCTCCTCCATTGAAGGCTTTGTTCGTATCGAAGAGTCGGACATGTATCTCTATCCCGATTACGATTCATTTGTTGTCCTTCCGTGGAATCATCTTTCCGACGGCAAAACGGCTCGTCTTATCTGTGACGTTTACTGCTCGGACAGAACGCCTTTCATCGGCGACCCGAGAAATGTGCTCAAGCGTGCAATCAAGAAAGCCGATGACATGGGATATAAATTTAACGTCGGTCCCGAGCTTGAATTCTTCCTTTTTCATACGGATGACGAAGGCAGACCGACAACCAAGACTCACGACAAAGCAGGCTATTTTGACCTTGATAACGTTGACCTCGGCGGAGACTGCCGCCGTGATATGTGCGTCGCTCTTGAGGATATGGGCTTTGAGATTGAGGCATCTCACCATGAGTGCGCAGAGGGTCAACACGAAATTGACTTTAAATACGGCGACGTTCTCACCGTTGCCGATAAGGTTATGACATTTAAGTATGTCGTCAAGAAATACGCACAGCTTCACAATCTCTACGCAACATTCATGCCGAAGCCGATTTACGGCATTGCCGGCTCGGGTATGCACACGAATATGTCCCTCTTTGATAAGGACGGCAACAACGTTTTCTGCGACCCAAACGGTCAATACGGACTTTCCGAGACCGCTCTCCACTTCGTCGCAGGCATCATGAAGCATATTAAGGCAACAACGGCTATCAACAATCCTCTTGTAAATTCCTATAAGAGACTTGTTCCGGGTTATGAAGCCCCCGTTTATATCGCATGGTCGGCTTCCAACCGTTCCGCTCTTGTCCGTGTTCCTGCGGCAAGAGGCAAGGGCACGAGAGTTGAACTGAGAAGCGCAGACCCGTCCTGCAACCCGTATCTTGAAATGGCTCTTTGCCTGCTCGCAGGTCTTGACGGAATTGAAAAAGGCTATATGCCGCCCGAATCGACCGTTAAGAACATCTTCGACATGAGTATTGAGGAGCGCAAGGCAGCTAAAATCGAGTCTCTTCCCGGCACGCTTGAAGAAGCCATTGATGAATTTGAAAAGAGTGAATTCATTAAGGAAGCTCTCGGCGAGCACGTTTATACAAAATTCATCGAAGCCAAACGCCGTGAATGGGACAGCTACCGCACCAGCATCTCCCAGTGGGAAATTGACACATATCTTGCAAAATATTAATTGAATTAAATAACAACAAATCCCCGCACCGTGCATTACGCAAAGTGCGGGGACATTTTTAGGCATTGTCAATTTTTGAGATAAAGAACTCCGAGCCTTTTTCTTTGAGCAGAATCAATGAAATCTCCAGCAAAAGTTGAAAATGCAAATTGGAATCTTCAAGCGGAATTTCAAAATCTTCTTTCATTTTTCTTATGCGATAAAGAATCGTGTTGCGATGGGTAAAAAGTGCTTCGCATGTATCTTTAAGTGACCGGTCACATATAAGATAATAGTACAACGTCTCGCAATATTGACTTTCTTTTCTTCTGTCACAATCCGCCAATGAAAGAATTTTGGGCGAAATCAGCCTGTCATATCCCTTTATTTTGTTTAACATAATCGGAACCGCTAATTGTGAAACGGAGAAAACATTATTTTCAACATCTTCGTTCACAACTATATTCAGGGCTTCAAGCACAAAATTATACATTGTCAGAATGTCAAAAAGCTCATCTATCGTATTTGAGATAACAATTTTAAGGTGAAATTCTTTCGCTAAATCTTCAAAAGCCTTGCGGTCATATCCTTTTTGCAGGAACATAAATATCTTTCCTTTATACATAAAAGGATGCGATTCGTAAAATCTGTATGTCAGCTCATCCTTTAACAAATTTTTTCCAACGTATTGTGAATGATAAGCAGCCAAATCAATTAAAGCGAAAGCAACAGGATGAAAATCGGCAAGATAAGTTGATGATATTTGCAGTTTAAAAAATGATTGCGATTGGAACCCTCCATCCAAAAGATGTATCATGATTTCTTCTGCCGTTTCAAAAGGTCTGTCAATTCTCCCTGCTTCAACAAACATCTGCTTGGCCAAAATGTTTTCTATTCGGCTATATGTTTCGGGTGCAACGGTGCTCAGTTTATTATCGACATCAACGCAAATCAAATAACCGAGTCGAATTCCGCCGCTGACAAGAGGAGCGAATCTTCTTATGTACGGGCTGTCCTCAAGTTCGACATAATCAGCCGTTCCGTCCGTTAGCTCATCGCTTTCGCTTATAAGCACACCGGCCTCGTATGTTATTTCCCCAACCTTCACCGCTAATTCAAAAGCCTCGTCTCTGAAACCTTCGGGTGAATAATGTGCCGTCACATGGTAGGTATCGTCAATCACCATCAGCGGACATTCCAAGATTTTTCCCGTGTCCTTAACGAGCAAATCAATATCATCTCTATCAAAAAAATCGGATACAAGTGTAGAAATATTATCTTCTGACATCATAGCTTTTCTCCTCTGATTTTCATTGTGCTCTCAGCACAACATAGTTTAGAATTATTATACTCCCGTACTATTGAAAAAGCAATAAAAATGAGTAGAATATAAGTGTAAAAAGAAAGAAGAGAAAAGTGAAGAAGAGAAGGAAAGAAAAATAAAGAGAACAAAAAATGTATATCCTGTTTGGCGGTGCTGAGCCGCCGAGCTTCATATAAAAACAATTATAACGGAGGTTTTGATTATGTTACCGAGTATCTTTAGTGAAAACATGTTTGATGATTTCTTTAACGATCCGTTTGATCGTGAATTCTTCGGTGCGCACAATCCGTTATACGGTAAGCACGCAAAGAATATGATGAAGACCGATATCCATGAAAAGGACAACGGTTATGAATTGGCTATTGAGTTGCCGGGATTCAAGAAAGATGAAATTAACGTCGATGTAAGCGACGGATATCTCACAATCAAAGCAGCCAAGGGTCTTGATAAGGACGAAAACGACAAAAAAGGCCGCTTGATTCGCAGAGAGCGTTACGCCGGAGCTTGCTCTCGCAGCTTCTTTATCGGCGATGTAAAGCCGGAGGACGTAAAAGCAAAATATGAATCAGGTGTTCTTACGCTTGAAGTCCCGAAGGCAGAAGCAAAAAAGCTTCCTTCAAGCTCATCGATAGCAATCGAATAAGCGACATTCGGACGCAGACCGACATGTAAACATTGAAGCGGGTGCTAAGGCAATGATTGTCTTAGCACCCGCTTTCTCTTTTATACCGGCAAAACAAAAAGGAGCAAGCTTTAACTTACTCCTTATTGGTGGGAGATGAATTTCTTCTTTAAAAGCATATGGGTTTATCCAATGGCTTTCTCTATTAGAAATAATTTTTTGCTGTAAATCCTCATCAATTCGATTGTATTTTATATCCGACATTATTTTACACTCCCTATATGCTGAAATTAAATTTCCAAGCTATCACTGTCAAGTAAGAATTCTTTTACTCCCATCATAAGATATCCTTTATCATCTCGGCGTGGTTTCATACTCTTTTCAACAATGACAATTTTCTTAAATGAATCATTGGTTTTATCAAACGGTCTTGTTTCCTGTTGCCATTTTTCATTGTTTGGTATTTCATAAGCAGACTGAATATAGTAACGCTTACTGCCTTGATTAGCTACAAAATCAATTTCCACTTGCTTTCGGATATCCTTACCCTCGGCAGTCTTTTCTCTAAACTCAACTACACCGACATCAATATTATAACCTCTGTATCTGAGTTCGTTATAAATGATATTCTCCATCAAATGAGTTTCTTCTATTTGCCTGAAATTTAATCGGGCATTTCGGAGCCCGGTATCTTCAAAATAAAGTTTATAAGGCGTACTGATGTATTTCTTTCCCTTTACATCATACCTCTCTGCTTTGCTAATCAAAAATGAATCTTTTAGATAACCTATATATTTATCAATTGTAGATGCACAAAGAGTTGCGTTTTTCACCGATTTAAAAGTGTTTTCCAATTTTCTCGGATTAGTTAATGAAGATATACCAGATGCTAAAATGTCAACAAGTTCACTGATTTCCTGATCGGAATTAAGATTATTTCGAGCGACAATATCCTTAATATATACATTTTTCATTTGTGTAATCAGATAATTAGCCTTCTGCTCGTCGGTTTTCATTAAAGCAACCGCAGGCAGTCCGCCGTACACCATATAGTCGTCAAAAGCTTCGTCTTTGCTGCCGTCGTATGCAGAATAAAATTCTGAAAATGATAAAGGCAAAATGTGAATTTCATCTCCTCTACCTTCAAATTCAGTCAAAATATCACTTGAAAGGAACTTAGAGTTACTGCCTGTAACATAAATATCTAAATTGTCTTTTCTCATATATCCGTTTAATACAGCCTCAAAATTTCCAAGCAACTGAACTTCATCAAGGAGAAGATAATACATTTCGTCATCAATAATTTTGCCCGAAATATATTTCATAAATTTTCTCGGCTCAACTTTTCTGTTTTGCTCACTTATATCTAAAATATCTTCGTCTATAAGCAATAAATCATCTGCCGAATCAAAAGCAAATCTGATAATATGATTTTTGTCTACACCTTCGGACAGTAAATAATTATAGAAGATTTTGTTTAATAGATAAGATTTGCCGCATCTTCTGATACCGGTAATTACTTTAATAAATCCGTTTTGTTTTCTCGTAATAAGTCTGTTTAAGTAGATATCTCTATTGATTTCCAAAATATCACCTCATTTAATATTTTCGCCGCTATCGTCATTTTTGATAACTCGATTATACTATAGTTTACTCGATTTTTCAAGTTTTATAATAAAATGATGACTTCATATGTGAAAATAGTGGGGTATGTTGTATCGTAGTATGCAAACGATACCGGTGCAGACTTTACGCTAAATACCTATATGCATGTGACAGATACAATGCAACAAATATTTACAAATACTTTGGAAAACTTGCTTATGAAAAGCTATTAAAATAATACAACACAGCATAAAACAGAGAAATAGGCAGGGATTAGCCCTGCCTTGTGTCTATACAAACAGAAAATCCGAAACTGTTACCGATGATAACAAGTTTCGGATTATGCTGGTGGGAGAGGGTGGATTCGAACCACCGAAGTCACTGACGACAGATTTACAGTCTGTTCCCTTTGGCCACTCGGGAACTCTCCCATATTCACTTTTAAAAAGTGGAGCTGGTGGACGGACTCGAACCCCCGACCTGCTGATTACAAATCAGCTGCTCTACCAACTGAGCTATACCGGCAGGTGTTCCGCTCACTCAAGGCCTTTGTATTATACCATGAAATCGGGAAATGTCAAGTGGATTTGTAAAAAATGACCTGGGGCGACTGTAGGTGCTGCAACGGTGTGTGACAGATGGAAGATCAGGTCTCTGCTTCCCGGAAGGTGGCGCCGGTGTAGCCGAGGGATCGGGCTTTGCTGAAGATGGCAGCGAGCTCCCGGTAGAGATGCTCAATTTGGGCCTGTGTGCGGAAGGTGGGGCTGCCGCCGGGCATAAGCTCGGAGGAGTGGAGCATAAACATGACGTAGTCCGGCTCTCCCGGAGCCTGGTTATGGCGCAGGACCCCCAGGCACTCCTGGAGATTGCGGCCATTTGGGCGGAGCCACAGGGTATTGCCCCGCTTGGCGTGGACCAGGGCCCGGGCCATATTTTTCGGCGTAGGGGGATCCGGCAGATAGAATCGGTGGTCGAAATAGACACTGACGGGGTACTCCTGGACAGAGGAGCCCGGAATTTTGTAAGGGCTGTGGGGAGCGCCGCGGTAGTCGGAGCCTTTGCTTCCCTGGGTGCGGCCGGAATGACCGGACCAATCCATGCCCGGGGTGACGGAGCAGTCGGCCCGGTAGCCGTATTTATCCAGCAGGCGGAAATAGGTTTCGTTGGTGGCCCAGCGGCCAGCCCGATGGGAGATGGGTTTCTGGCCGAAGCAGAGCTCTATCCGCTCCGTCAGGAAGGCGATTTTTTCCTCCATCTGATTTTCCGGATATTCAATGAGATAGGCGGCGCCGGGATCATTTCCGGCGGGGAGTGAATCGCCGACAGGGGGAGAATTCCAGGCATGAAGGTGCATGCCTATCTCGCAGAGTCCCTGGGCCTGCTTATTTCCGGCAAAGTCCCGGAAAAAGGAGTCGCTGATCATCTCAAAATTACTCAGATAGGTGGGCTTTAGACCGTATTCCTCACAGAGAGTTTGAAATCTTGGGAGAAAACGGGCATTTTCCGTATGGATGTCCATACCCTCCCGCCAATCCCACAGGTTGTCCCCTTCGGTATCGATGGTGATGAAAAAACGTTTCATACTGCCTCTCCTTATACGTGAACGCCGACCGACTTGGCAATGGTCAGAAATCGCTGCCAATGGGCCTCCGGAGCATATTTCTCTTCGCAGAGTTTCCGGGCGTTCTCACCCATTTCCTGGGCTTTTTCCGGATGTTCTGCCAGGCAACGGATGCAGCTGGCGATTTTTTGGGTATTTTTTGGCTCAAACAGCAGTCCGGTTTTACCGTCTTCCACGAGCTCCGTCAGGGAACCCAGGTTGGAAGCAATGACGGGCTTGCCGTAAGCGTAGCTCTCCAGGACGACATTGGGCATATTCTCATACCACACCGCCGGACAGGCCACGCACAGGGCGCCTTTTGTCAGGTCCTCCAGCGCTTTCCCCTTTACAAAGCCGGTGAACCGAATCTTGTCCCGGATCCCCAGGGCCTCGATCTGCCGCTTCAGGGCCTCGTCACAGCCTTCTTCCGTTCCGGTGATGGCAAGCTGCACAGGCAGGTCCTTCAGGTACTGCATGGCTTCCACCACATAGCGGAAACCCTTCTCCTCACTGAACCGTCCCAGGCAAAGCACATAGTCCCCGGGAGTGAAATTGGGGATGATTTTGGCGCAATCAATGAAGGTGGGATTCACAAAGATCTTGCGCTCCGGGAAGAAGCCGGACTCTACCAGCAGCTTCTTGGTGTATTCCGGCGGGGTAATGACGGCATCCACCCGGTCATATCGGTGGAACCGGCGGGTATAGTCGCAGGAGAGGGCCCGGAGGATGGAAAGGGCCTTGGAGCCTTTGACGCAGCGGTGTTTCACCATGGGGCGGTAGTCGCCCATCATGCACTCCCGGCACACGTTTTCACCCCGGAGCATATTGTATTTGCCGCAGAGCAGCCGGAAATCAGAGATCCGATGGATGACGGGGATGCCCTCTTCCTTTGCGGCTTTGAAGATATCCGACGTCAGCTGGCCGGGGATCAGACAGTACAATAGATCCGGCTTTGTCTCCCGGATCAGAGCTTTGATATTCCGGTAAGCCTGCCGATTGTGGAAGTCGTGATAGGCGCCCTCCAGCAGGTAGCCCAGGTTATGGTTGTTGATATCGAAGTTCGCCCCTGCCTGGTCGCTGCCCGTAAAATAGCGGCTGTAGGGGGAGGGGACATTGGTGGGGAACTTGACAGAAAAGGGGACAATTTCTACGCCCTTTTCCTTCGCCATCTCCATAAACTTGAACATATAGCGCTCCGGACCGCCTTGAAGATAGAATTTATAGTGGGCCAGGATGATTTTCATTTCCGCTCCCTCTTCATCTGCTCCTCCAGATCCTGGGCCACGATATCCTCTCCGGAGCGGTCCTTCAGCGCCTCGTTGCTCTTCTGGCTCAGGCCGTTGTCCTTCTGCCCGGCCAGGTCGCAGGTGGAGCACTGATCCAGCGCTTCCTTGGAGATCTTGCCGTCCCGATAGTCCCGGACGACTTTGAGCTCGTACATGCTGTAGGGGTGCTTCGTAAACAGGGCTTTGCATTTGTGACAGAGGACCCACCAGGCGGGGACCCAGATATATTTCTTCATGGCGGGGGATACGGAGCCGATCATCCAGCATTCCCGGCCGCAGTGCTTTACCCGCTGGCGGACGGCGTTGGCCTCCGGGCTGTTCCACAGGGTGTCCCAGTCGGATTCCTTCAGGTTGCCCATGACCTCTTTGCATTTTGTGCCGTTGCAGGGCATCACATCGCCGTAGGGGTCAATAAAGAAGGTATCCACGCTCATGTCACAGGGCAGCAGACGCTTCTGGCCGTAGATGTAGTTGATGAGGCCGTGGTTAAAGTAGGCCCGGAACCACTTCTTGGGGCTGCGGGACCGGAGCAGCTCGTTGATCAGGTCTTCAAAGTTTTTGGCAACCATGGGGCGGTCGTGAATGATGTTTTTCGACTCTACGAAGTAGAAGCTGTTGTGCAGGGAAGCGGTGGCGAACTCCATGCCCATTTCATCGGAAATTTTGTATAGGGGTACCAGGTCCTGGGCGTTCTTGTCCTGGACGGTCATGCCGAAGCCTACATCCGGGTGATGCATTTCCACCAGCTTTTTCAGAGTGGTGTAGCCTCGGTTAAAGCCGTCGGGGAGGCCGCGGATGACGTTGTTGGTCTCCTCCAGACCCTCAATGGAGATCCGGATACCAAGCTTGGGAAACTTCTCGCACATGGCAAGGATCCGGTCCGTAAAAAAGCCGTTGGTGGAGATGACAACCCGGTCCGTCTTGGTGTACAGCTCCCGGATGATGTCCTCCAGGTCCTGACGGATGAAGGGCTCGCCGCCGGTGACGTTTACAAAATTCATCTGGGGCAGCTTGCGGATGGTCTCCACCGTCAGTTCCTCCTCCGGCTTGGAGGGAGCCTTGTACCGGCTGCACATGGAGCAGCGGGCGTTGCAGCGATAGGTTACAATCACCGTGCCATTGAGTTTTTTAGCCATGATTATCTCCTCTTTTTCGTGTTTTCATATAGATCCAGGGTTTTCTGGGCCACCTCGTCCCAGCACATGAGGGCCTGGGAGGGGGCATAGGACTTTCGATTCCGGGAAATCTCTTTCAGCTTCTCCCGCAGGTCGTCCGTATCTGCCTTTTGAAAGAAATAGCTGTTGTCCGGATCTACCCGGTTTTCCCGGATGTCGGATACCAGGCATACCCGGCCGTAGCCCAGGGCCTCCAGAAGGCTCATGGGCATACCTTCAATGTCTGATGGCAGCACATACAGGTAGGCATTGCTGTAGAGCTCTGCCAATGTTTCTCCCTGGACAAAGCCGGTGAAGAGGATATTGGGGTCCTCCCCGGCCAGAGCCTGCATTTCGCGGTAGTAGCCCTCGCTGTGGCCGCTGCCTCCCGCAATGACCAGCTTCTGAGGGATCCCAGCCTGCCGGTAGGCCTTGATCAGATAGTGGAGCCCCTTTTCCGGCACGATCCGGGCCAGAAATAGGATGTAATCCTCCCGGTGGAGGCCATATTTTTCTGTAATGACACTGGGTTCCCGGAGTGAAAACCTCTCGAAGCCATTGGGAATGCGGGTGGTTTCCAGACCGTAGGCTTCTTTAAAGTAGTCCTGGTCGTTGTCACAGAGGGTGATGATGGCGTCCGCATAACGGACCACCATTTTCTCGGAGAATTTCAGGATCTGATTGCCTAACCCAGAGAATTTGCTCCGCTTCCAGTCGATACCGTGGATGGTGACCAGGACTTTTTTCCTGGTAAAGGCGGTGAGAAAGAGAAAGCAGGTGTTTCCCAGAGCGTGGAAGTGGATCACATCATAATGCCCCCACAGCGCCTTCAGCGTGGCGAGAAAGGAGGAGACCAGGGCATCGGTGGCCTTCCTGTCAATGGTGAAGACTTCTTTCAGCCGGACTCCGTTCCAGCTTTCGGGAACTTCCAGCCCCTTCTTTTTCCGCACATATACGGTCACATCCTGGCCCCGCTTGGCAAGCTCGGAGGAGAGTCTGCCTACGACTACGTCAATTCCACCCTCTCGGGAGGGAATCCGTTTGGGACCGATCATCGCGATTTTCATACGTTTTCCTCAATTCCGGCGGAAAAGCCGATTCTTTGTCCATCATTATACCATGGAGCGCAGAGAAAGGCAAGGAGAAGCGTAGAATCCAGGAAAATACATTGCATTTCCGCGGAAACGATAGTATAATGGCTGTATCATGGGCGTGGTGTGAAAATCCCGCCCCGAAGTGGAATATGAAGAGAGTGTTCTCTTTGCCGCCAGGCGGATAGGAGCAAGCGTGTGAGAAGAAGAAACATACTGGATGATATGAAATTTTTGATCCGGGCAGCGGAGGGAATCCTGGAGATCGGGATTCTGACGGCGGTGTTTTACGGAGTCTGGACTGTGGGCTACTGGGGTATCTCGTTCCCGGAGAATTTTGGCGGCGGGGCACTGTACTTACTGCTGGCGGTCTATGCCCTGGCGATGACGGCGGTGTTCTCCCTGTGTGACTGCTTTGGCTACGGCCACGCAAAGCTGATCGATCTGTCGATTTCCCAGTGGATCTCCGTATTCCTGGTGGATGTGCTCACCTTTTTCCTGCTGTGCCTGATTGCCGGAAACCGGGTGCGGATCTGGCCGATGGCGACGGCTCTGGTGCTGGATGCGGTGCTGAGTTTCGCTTGCTGCTCAATTTTTACCAGGATCTACCATTCCCTCTATGTGCCCCGGAATATGCTGCTCATCTACGATGATGAGAGTGCCCTGGATCTGAAGTTTAAGATGGATGCCCGGCCGGACAAGTACGCTATCACGGAGGTCATCTCCATCCGGACGGATTTTAGTAAGCTCTGCCAGGCTATTGAGCGGCATGATGCCGTGGTCATCAACGACGTGGCGGGGGAGAGCCGGAATCAGATCCTGAAATACTGCTATTCCCGGAGTATCCGCACCTATGTGGTGCCTCAGGTGACGGATATCATCTTGGCCTCTGCCCAGGACGTGACCCTGCTGGATACGCCGCTGAAGCTGGTCCGGGGTCGGGGCCTGACGGTTTTTCAGCGGGTTTGCAAGCGCTGCATGGACGTGGTTCTGTGTCTCATCGCCATGGTGGTGGCGGCCCCCATTATGCTGATCGTGGCCGCTGCCATTAAGCTGGAGGACGGCGGGCCTGTCTTCTACCGCCAGGCCCGGGTGACCCGGGGGGGCAAGGTATTCGACATTTTAAAATTCCGCAGCATGGTGGTAGACGCGGAGAAGAACGGCTACGATTTGACTATGCGGGCCAACGGCCGGGACCCCCGAATCACGAAGGTTGGCCACGTGATCCGGGGCTGCCGGGTGGATGAGCTGCCCCAGATCCTGAATATCCTCCGGGGAGATATGTCCATTGTGGGTCCACGGCCCGAGCGGGTAGAGAATGTGGAGGCCTACAGTCAGGAGCTTCCCGAGTGGCACTACCGGGAGCGGGTGAAGGCGGGCCTTACAGGCTACGCCCAGATTTTCGGCAAGTACAACACCACGGCTGAGGATAAGCTCCGGCTGGACCTGATTTATATTGAAAATTACTCCCTGCTTTTGGATCTCAAGCTGATCTTCATGACGGGGCGGATCCTTTTCAGCAAGGAATCCACCGAGGGCTTCGAGGTTCAGGAGCAGATGCGCCAGAAACGGAAGAAGACTCTGGAAGAACTGACCAGAAAATAACCCCTTTTTCCATTCTAAGTCAGAAACACGCTGCCATTGCGAACCGGTTCGCAATGGCAGCGTGTTTCCTATTTGCATTGGTGCGGGCAGGTCTTGCAGTTCCCGCAACAGCCGCATTTGCATTTTTTCTTTCCTTTGCGCAGGGCGGCCACAAAGGCCACCCCCAGCAGAACCAAAACGAAGACACTCTGTGGATTCATAATTGCACCTCAGCTCAGGCCCACCAGCGTGCCCAGCAGCCGGACCAGGAAGGCAACCACCCAGGCAATGGCGCACTGGAGGGCCACGGTGACGGCTGCCGCCTTGGCGGAGCCCATTTCGTGCTTTACGGTGGAGATGGCGGCCACACAGGGGGTATACAGCAGGGTGAACACCAGGAAGACCGTCGCGGTGAAGGGGCTGAACAGAGTGGTGATCCTGGAAGGATCTCCGCCTAGAAGCAGGGTCAGGGTAGACACCATGCTTTCCTTGGCGGTAAAGCCGGTGATGAGGGCAGTGGAAGCCCGCCAGTCACCGAAGCCCAGAGGCTTGAAGATAGGGGATATCAGGCTGCCCAGCAGAGCCAGCAGGCTGACCTCCGGGGTGGCGGCTACGTTCAGGCGGATGTCGAAGGTCTGCAGCACCCAGATGATGACGGAGGCGGCAAAGATGATGGTGAAGGCCTTTTGCACAAAGCCCTTGGCCTTTTCCCAGATCAGCTGGCCCACGCTCTTGGCACTGGGCAGCCGATAGTTGGGCAGCTCCATCACGAAGGGCACCGGCTCCCCGGAGAAGGCGGTGTGCTTCAGGATCAGAGCGTACAGGATCCCGCAGAGGATGCCAAGCAAGTACAGGCCGATCATAGCCAGAGGCTGTAGGCTTCTGGGGAAGAAGGCGGAGACCAGCATGGTATAGATGGGCAGCTTGGCGGAGCAGCTCATAAAGGGTGTCAGCAGGATGGTCATCCTCCGGTCCCGTTCGCTGGACAGGGTCCGGGTGGCCATGACCGCCGGAACGGAGCAGCCGAAGCCGATGAGCATGGGCACGAAGCTCCGGCCGGAGAGACCCAGCTTCCGCAGGGGCCGGTCCATCACAAAGGCCACCCGGGCCATATAGCCGGTGTCCTCCAGAATGGACAGGAAGAAGAACAGGGTCACAATGGTGGGCAGGAAGCTTAAGACACTACCCACACCGGCGCAGACACCGTTGACGACCAGATCGTGGACCACAGGGTTGATGTCCCAGGCGGTAAGCCCCAAATCGATCAGATTTGTCACCCACTGGACCCCCAGCTCCATGAGGCTGGACAGGGTGCCGCCGATGAGGCTGAAGGTCATGACGAAGACCAGGGCCATGATGCCTAAAAAGCAGGGGATGGCGGTATACTTGCCGGTGAGGATCCGGTCAATGTCCATGCTCCTCTTGTGCTCCTTGCTTTCGTGGGGCCGGACTACGGTTTTCCGGCAAAGGGTCTCCAGGAAGCCGAAGCGCATGTTGGCCATGGCCGCTTCCCGGTCCAGGCCGGTTTCTTTTTCCATAATGTCCACCAGCTGGTCGAAAGCCGCCTGCTTTTCCGGGGCCAGGTTCAGCTTTTCGGCAATCAGCTGATCCTTTTCCACCAGTTTGGTGGTGGCGAAGCGGACGGGGAGCTGGGCCCTGCGGATGTCCGCCTCCAGGAGCATGGCGGCGGCATGGATGCAGCGGTGCACCGCGCCCACCGGGTCCTTGGGGTCATCGCTTTCCACGCAGAAGTCCACCCGCTGGGGCTTGATGTCCCGCTGGGCTACAAACAGGGCGTGGTCAATGAGCTCATCGATGCCCTCATTTTTGGCGGCGGAAATGGGGACTACGGGAATGCCCAGAATGTCCTCCAGCTGATTGATGCGGACGGAGCCGCCGTTGGATCGGACCTCATCCATCATGTTCAGCGCCAGCACCATGGGGATCTCCAGCTCCATGAGCTGCATGGTCAGATACAGGTTCCGCTCGATGTTGGTGGCATCCACAATGTTGATGATGCCGCTGGGATGGTCCTGCATCAGAAAGTCCCGGGTGACAATTTCCTCGTTGGAATAGGGGGACAGGGAATAGATGCCCGGCAGATCCGTGACGGTGGCTTCGGGATGGTTGCGGATGGTGCCGTCTTTCCGGTCCACGGTGACCCCCGGGAAATTGCCCACGTGCTGGTTGGCGCCGGTGAGCTGATTGAAGAGGGTGGTTTTGCCGCAGTTCTGGTTGCCTGCCAGGGCAAAGGTCAGAGGGCCCTCCCGGACAACCGTCTCCTTGCCCCGGCTCTCGCCGACACCAGGGTGGGGGATGGGAGCGATCCGCCCCTCGGCAGGATGGGACTGCTCGCCATCGATGTGGACATCCTCAATTTCGATATTTTTGGCTTCATCCAGCCGCAGCGTCAGCTCATACCCTCGCAGAGCGATCTGGATCGGGTCCCCCATGGGGGCTACTTTTTGCAATACGACTTCCGTTTTGGGCGTCAGGCCCATATCCAGCAGATGGTGCCGAAGGGCCCCGTCTCCGCCGACTGATGTGATCCAGGCCGATTGCCCTGGCCGAAGCTCATCCATGGTCATCTTTTTCTCACCTCATTGAAATCAAAAGCGAATGGTTGATGTAAATATTATACCATTGGAAGAAAAACTGCGCAAGATGTTAGCAATAGATAACTTTTTGAAGAGAAATGGATACCAGGCGGGCCCTTTCCGAGCAGGGGAGGGCGTTGACGTTCCAATTCTTAAAAATTCATGAACCCTCTTGACAGAAAAGGTCTAACGTGCTAAACTTCAATCATAAGGTTTAGCTAGTTAGACCTATTCTCGTTACAGAAAGAAGGAATCTCTATGAAACGTACTCTAGCTCTGATTTTGTGCCTGCTTCTGCTGACCGGCTGCGGGAAGCCGGCGACAGCAGAGACCACCCAACCGGAAACCACCGTCCCGGAGACCACTCAGCCGGAGACCACCTTGCCCCCGGAGACGGAGGCCGAAACAGAGGCCCCCTCCACCGAGACCGTGGATGCGGTGGTGGTTGCCCAGGCGGACCCGGTGATCACGGGACAGCAGAACACGGTGCATGTAGCCACTGTGGATGAATTTCTGAACGCCATCGCCCCGGACACAGAGATCGTGGTGGATGCCGCCCTGCTGGACCTGAGCCAGGCGGCAAACTACGGCAAATCCGGCGGGAAATACTACCGCTGGGAGGACCCCTTCGACGGACCGGAGCTGATCCTGCAGGACCTCAGCAATTTCACCATCCGGGGTTCCGGCCAGGAGCGGACCGATGGGGCCATCAGCGCCGTGCCCAGATACGCGGACGTTTTGACCTTTGAAAACTGCGCCAATATCTATGTGGCAAACCTTACCGTCGGCCACACCCAGGAGCCGGGCTACTGCATGGGCGGTGTGCTGCACTACATCAATTCTCAGAGCATCCTGGTGGAAAACTGCGACCTCTACGGCTGCGGCACCATGGGCGTCAACGGGGACAACTCCCTGGATATCCAGGTGTACAACTGCTACATTCACGATTGCAGCGTCTCCGGGGTGGAGTTCACCGAGTGCAAGAACGTCCGGGTGGACAGCACCAGCTTTGAGCGGCTGGGAACGGAAGAATTCAATTACGATGCCCCCATCTTCCGCATCTATGGCGGCAGCAACATCACCCGGGACGGGGTAGAGGCGGTACCGTTCCAGTAAAAAACCCTCTCCTGGGAGAGGGTGGACCGGGCGCAGCCCGGGACGGGTGTGGGG
>OIZT01000148.1_pt1 | contig 51553 bp, 48 predicted proteins | sample 1588611 | NCBI WGS metagenome assembly OIZT01 (sample SAMN03283278) | human gut metagenome | biome: human-associated habitat; material: feces | host: Homo sapiens | place: Peru | collected 2012
GCATTGATACCATTACAACACTTACTAGTACTATGCTTACTATTAATTCGACTAAAGTAAATCCTTTTTTATTCATACAATCCACCTATTATCAACAAAATTATATCACACTTTTTATAAATAAAAAAGAAAAACTATACCATCATAATATTGATAGTAAAGAATTTTATATGATATAATTTTTATACAAAGGAGAATACAAAAATATGATATATTATCCAAAATTATACGGAACATGTGCAGGAGCAGATAAAGCTATTGATTTAGCTTATACACTAAGAAAAGAATATAATGATAAAAACATATATATTTATAAGGAAATACTACATAATAGTTTTATAATAAATGATTTAGAAAAGAAAAATATTAAATGTATTGATGACTTAAGTATAGTAACCCCAAATGATTTATTAATTATTAGAGCTCATGGAGAACCAAAAAGTACATATGATTATTTAAATGAACATGATTTAGTCTACTATGACGCAACATGTAAAAATGTACTTAGAATACATGAATTAGTAGAAGCAAAATATAATGAACATAAAAATATAATCATTATAGGCAAAAAGAATCACCCAGAAGTTATAGGTACAAATGGATGGTGTGATAATGAAGCATTAATAATTGAAAATGAAGATGATTATAATAAAATAGATAAAAATAAAGAATATTACATAGTTTGTCAAACAACTATAAAAGAAGATTCTATAAATGAATTACTATCTTATATGGATAAAAATAATATCAAATATGATTTTGATAATACAATATGTAATAATCAAAGAATAATACAAGATTATGCTGTAGAACTGGCTAAACAAGTAGATGTTATGTTTGTAATCGGAGGAAAAGAAAGCTCAAATACTAAAGAATTATTTAATAAGTGTTCTAAAGTATGCAAAAGTTATTATTTTAGTGACATAAATGAATTTTATAATCATATAAAGAAAGAAAACTATACTTTGCTTACTAAAATTGGAATTACTGGAGGAGCATCTACTCCAAAAAGACAAATATATGAATATACTCATCTACTTGAATTTATTATCTACTATAAATCTAAATTAAAAGAATTAGAACAAGAAATGCAAAAATTAAATAAACAATTCATAAATAAAAAAGATAACAAATTAGTATTGGAATTAATTAATAAATTTATTAATATTAATCAAGGTGGTAAATATATAAGAGGTTGTTTAATAGATCTAGGATATAAAGTATTTAAACAAGATGATTATGTAAATAGTTTATCTCTAGCATATGAAACATTTCAAACTTCTATATTAGTTCATGATGATATTATCGATAATTCTAATTTAAGAAGAGGAAAAGAAACAATATCTTATAGTTATAAGAAAGAATTTGAAGAATTTATTAAAAATAATGATACTCATAATTCTTTAGCTCTTTGTATCGGAGATTATGGTTTATTCTTAGCAAATGACATAATAATTAAGAAGTATAAAAATGACAAAAACTTCCCTAAATTATTTGAATATTATAATAATATAGTTTTAAATACTATTAAAGGTGAAATTATAGATGTTTATCTTCCATTTAAAGAACAACATATGAAAAATCATGATTTAAGTGAAGATGATATATTAGAAATATATAGATTAAAAACTTCTTGGTATACTATAGTTGGTCCTTTTGCTTTAGGTTTAATATTAGGTGGTGCTAAAACAAAAGATATTAAAGAATTTGAAACTATTTTAGAACCACTTGGTATTGCATTCCAAATAAAAGATGACATACTAGGAATTTATAGTAATAATGAAGTACTAGGAAAACCAGTATTCTCAGATATAGAAGAATTTAAACAGACAATTTTATATTCTTATATTAAATTAAATAAACCAAATGAATACAAAGAATTATTAAAATATTATGGACAAAAAGGATTATCAAAAGATGATGCTATAAAAGTACAAGAATTAATAAAATCTTCTGGTTCACTAGAATATGCAACTAATAAAATGAATGAATTATTTGATATCACTGAAGAAAAATTAAGATTAATTCATGTTAATGATTATGTAAAAAATATTCTTCTTGGACTTACAACTTACTTAAAAATAAGAGAAAAATAAAAGGCTGATTTCAAAATCAGTCTTTATTTTGTATTTCTTTTTTATTCTTCTTAACTACAAATATAATTGCTATTATAACTAAAACACATATTATAGAACAAACAATCCAAATAAATGCATTATTATCAGTGATTTTATTATTATCAGTATTAGGTTTATCATTTTTATTAGCATCTTCTTTATAATCATAAAATGTTTTTAAAACCCAACCACTTCCACTAGAAGAAACAATATAATATGAATCATTTCCTTTAGAATCTTTATATTTATAAGCTTCAGTTATTTTAGTATTTTCATCAATTACACCTACTTCGTTAGCATTTGAGTTAGCACTAGAATAAATCTTATCACCACTCACAATAGTAGCAGTTTCATTTTCTAATATGTCAGAATTAATTTGTTCAGCATAATCAACATTATCACCACTAATTAAAATCCAAACAGATTTTCCATCTAAATTATATAAACCATATGTAATAGTATGATTATTATTAACTGTATTTTTAATAGCAGTTAATGTTATTACTTTATCTTTAGAAACTTTGGTATTAGTTTTCTTACCATCGGGTTCATCATAAACATAAGTATCATTTAATAAAACAACTTTTTTTGTTGATTCTTGTACAAATGAGTCTTGACCTTTAATCCAGCCTTTAATACCATCTGCTTCAACATAATACCAAACAAGCCACACACCATAAGAATAAGTTGTTTTGATTGATGCATTTGGAGAAATCTTTCCAACAATGTTAGAATTATCTTCGGGGCTTTCATATAAATTAACAGTATTAGCAACTTTTAAATTTTCTTGAACTTCTTCTATGGCTAAATATGCGCTTTGTCCATTTTTAACAGCAAGAATCCATCCTTCATTTTTTTCATATTCTACATAAATCCATATGCCATCATCAGTTTGTTTTTTAGCTTTAGCAGTAGCATAACCATCTTTTGGAATAGTTATTCCAATTTCATTATCTGTAGTAGCAGAAGAGTCAGCATACAACTTTATACCTGACTTTTCTAATACCCAAATACTTGCTGTTTTATTTTCATATGTTTCTGGTTTAACTACATCTTTAGCAAAAACATTAAAAGGCAATAAGATCAAGCCAAAAGCTATAATAAGCAAAATATATATCTTTTTCATAATTTAAATTCCCTTCTATCGTTTATTACGCATCAATGCAATGCCAGAACCACCATTACCACCACTTCCAGTAACACCATATCCACAGCCGCCGCCTCCGCCGCCTGCTCCAGTGTTACTACCAGCAGAATAGCCTGTGGAACCAGTGTCGCCTCCACCGCCACGAGCGCCACCACCGTTTCCACCATAACCACCTGTTTGAGGATAAAACCAACCTACCCATTGATTTCCTGAAACAACACATAAGGCCCCACCGCCGCCTCCACCTGAATAAAGTGGGAACGCTGAAGATGCGAAACCATAAGTACTACTACCTTGACCTACGCCTCCACCATTACCAGTGTTTTGTCCATTAGAGCCATTAGAACCCCCAGTACCTCCTTGAACATAATAAACATAACTTCCATTTCCAGAAGCACCGCCTCCAGAGCCACCACTACTACCTGCACTACCAGCTCTTGAGCCACCGCCACCAGAAGCAGAATAACTTCCAAAAGAAGTTCTACCACCAGAGCCAGCATAACTGCCTCCAGGGTATCCTCCACTCCCACCAGCACCGATAGTAATATTATAAGAACCATTTTGCAGTAAAATATTAGAATGATTAGAAGTATAACCAGCAGAACCGCCGCCGCCTCCTTGACAAGAAGAACCATCATCACGACCACCGCCTCCGCCGCCGCCTCCACCAACTAGTGAAAGGTCAACTCTCATACAAGCTTTCATTGTAAGTGTTCCACTTGATAAGAATTTAACATACCAACCTCCTGAATCAGTAGCAACTGAATATCTACCAGTATAACTAAAATAATTTGTTACATTACTTGCTGTCGCAGTTACCATAGAACTATTCCATCTAGCAGTTACAGTATGAGCAGTAGTTTTATTCATTACAGTACTATTAGTTATTTGATTTCCATATTCATCATACCATCCAGTTAAACTACTACATGTCGGAGTTGTAACATTTGTAGGTAATGTATAATTGCTTCCATAATTTATTGTTTTAGTTGTATTTGTTTGACCATTAGCATAAACAAATGTAACAGTTACAGCATTAACTCTCCAATGAGCATATAATGTTTGAGTAGTTGTTATTTTTACTTTTGTACCACTTGTAACAACACTACCATTAGTAGGATCAGTATACCAACCTAAGAATGAGTATCCAGCTCTACTTGCTGTTGGTAAGCTTCCATATTTTGCATCATAAACAACTGTTTTATTAGTATAACTTGGTGTTCCTCCATTTCCGTTAAATGTTACAGTATAACTTTTAGCATCCCAGTGAGCATATAATGTTTTAGCTTCTGGTCTATCTAAAATACTAGAACTATCTATCTTATCACCATTAACTTTTTCAGTATACCAACCAGCAAATTCATATCCTTCTCTTGTAGGTTCTGGTAAAGTTCCATATGATTTAGTATAAGTTACATTCTTACTACTCTCACCCGTTAATGTTCCACCATTAGCATTAAACGTAATTTTATATTCTTTCTCTTTAACTTTGAAAAAGCATCTAATATCATCCATTACATTAGGAATAACCAACTTTCCAGAAGAAGCTGTATAACTAGAAGCATTACATAAATTAGCTCCACCTTCAGAAGCATCATATTCATAACCATCTTTAAAATTTATATAAAAGATAGCATCTCTATTCATAAGAATATTAGTTTCGCATCTATCTTCTCCACATTTATTTTTATTATAATAAATAGAATCAACTAAATTTTCTCTATTTGCTTTAATTATTACTTGATATGATTTATCAATAACCCAAGGATTAGAATACGTACCTTTTCCAGTAACTCTTGTTTTATTTCTTACATATTCTACAAGTCTATTATTAAATACATTTGTTTTAGGATAAGTAGTCTTACCTACAACATATGCATTATTATCATCACCAGTTAAAGACCAATATCCATTAACATCATATAGCCAGGATGAATCATTAGCACTTCCTAAATCTTTAGAAAGATCATATTCATATTTGTTAATAAGTCCACCTTTATTAAATCCAGATACATTAAATATTCCTTTTTCACTAAAACCATATTTAGTATCTTCAGAAACAATATATCTAGAATAATCATCTTCAAAATTTTCCTCCATATATTTATTAGCCAATTTTCTTCCATCTTCAAATGTTCCAGCACTAATAAATAAAGGCATAAAACATAATAATGGAATTAATAATTTAAAAAGTTTTCTCACCCTAATCACCCTTTATTATATAAATATATTAGCATATTTTTTATAGAAATTAAAGAAAAAAGAAAAACCATTAAGCTTTTCCTTTAGTAATATTTCTATTTTGATAAGACTCAAGTGCTTTATCAAATTCACTCTCATCAAAATCAGGAAAACAAGTACTTGTAAAATATATTTCAGCATAACTAATACTATATAACATAAAATTACTTATTCTTATTTCACCACTTGTTCTAATTAATAAATCTACTGGAGGTAAATCATTATATAAGTAATGATAATAACTTTCAGTAGTTAATTCTTCTATATTTAATTTATTTTCTAATACTAGATTAACTATTTTCTTAGTAGTATCAACTATTTCAGCTTGACCACCATAATTTATGCAAAAATTAAATGTTCCTTTCTTACAATCTTTAGTACCCTCTTCAATTTCTTTCATAACATTCATTACTTCATCACTTAAAGGTTTACCTCTTCCAGAAAACACTACTTTAATATCATTTTTTATAAAGAAATTTTTATCTTTCTTAAATGCTTTAACAAACAAATCCATTAAATAATTTACTTCTTCTGGACTTCTTTTAAAGTTTTCAGTAGAAAAAGCAAAAACACTCAAATATTTAACACCTTTATCTAATATGTATAATGCAGTTTTCTTAAGTCTTTTATATCCTGCATAATGTCCTTCTGTTCTTTTCATTCCTTGTCTTGTTGCCCATCTTCCATTACCATCCATAATTATCGCAACATGATTTGGTATTCCGTTTTTCATATATCTCTCTCTTTCATGAGTTATTATACTATAGACTACATAGTTTTTAATATATTTTTATTCAATATTGACACAATTTATTAATTTTATAGTATAATTTTAGAAGAAATGTGCGGGTGATATTATGTTAGATAGAATTAAAAAGTTAATTGATGAGAAAAAATATGTAAAAATCAAAGATTTACTTAATGAAATGAATGAACATGATATAGCAGAAATTCTTGAAGAATTACCTTCTAATGAAGCATTAAAACTATTTAGACTTCTTCCTAAAGACATCGCAGCTGATGTATTTTCTTATTTAGAAACCGATACAGAAGCTATAATGATATCTTCTTTAAGTGAAAAAGAAGCTGTTGAAATTATTAATGATATGTATGCTGATGATGCAGCTGATTTAATGGATGAAATGCCTGCAAATGTTGTTAAAAGATTATTATCAAGGGTTGATGAAAGCACTAGAAGAGATATAAATTTATTACTTAAATATCCAGATAATTCAGCTGGAAGTATAATGACTGTAGAATATCTTGATTTTAAAGAATATATAACTATAAAAGATGCTATTAAAAAGATTAAAAAAGAATATGATGATAAAGAAACTATTGATACATGTTTTGTAACAGATAAAAAAAGAAAATTGATTGGAACAATCAGTTTAAAAGATTTAGTTATTAATGATGAAGATACTCCATTAAATGAAATAATGAATGATGAAATTCATTCTGTAAATACACTAACTGATCAAGAAGAAGTAGCAAATATTATTCAAGATTATGATTTAACAAGTATTCCAGTTGTAGATTCAGAAGGAAAATTAGTAGGAATAATTACTATTGATGATATAGTTGATATTATTGAAGAAGAAGCAACTGAAGATATGCAAAAAATGGCAGCTATTGTTCCAACTGAAAAGTCATATTTTAAACTGTCTGTCTTTGATTTATGGAAAAGTAGAATTCCATGGCTATTAGTCTTAATGATTTCAGCCACATTCACTGGAAAAATAATTGAACATTATGAATCAGCTTTAAGTGTTTATGTCATTTTAACATCATTTATTCCAATGATAATGAATACAGGTGGAAATGCTGGAGGTCAATCATCAGCAACAATAATTCGTGGTTTATCACTTGACGACATTGAATTTAAAGATTCATTTAAAGTAATGTTTAAAGAATTATGTACCGCATTCTTAGTAGGATTAACTCTTGCAATTGCAAATTTTGCAAAGTTAATGCTAATTGATGGAATTGAATTTAAAATATCTTTAGTAGTTAGTTTAACTATTATTCTAGTTGTATGTGTAGCTAAAGTAATTGGTTCATTCTTACCAATACTTGCTAAAAAATTAGGATTTGATCCAACAGTAATGGCAAGTCCATTTATCACAACATTAGTTGATGCTATATCATTATTTGTATATTTCAATATAGCAACTAGTATTTTAGGAATATAAAAAAATTCTTACCACAAAAGTAAGAATTTTTTATTATATAACTATATTTTTCACTTTGATTGTTTATGGCTTAAAACATCACTTTTAACATTATACATTTCATTAGAATAAGAGCTTAAAGCATCTCTATAGTTTGTTAATGTTTTAAGTACATATTCACCCGATACTTCAAGATATCCCTCACATGATAAAACGCCAAGTTCATAATCACTATCAGATGTAATTGTTGAATGAATTATTTCTCCAGTGATAATATCTTGTAACACACCTGGTTTAATTATTTTACATAATATTGGAAAATAATAATCTCCAACATCAAAGTAACTCTTATCAAGTACTGGAATATCAATACATTCTAAATTATATTTCCAAACTCCTCTATTATGATTTAAATAAGCCAAAGCATATCTCATTTTTATTTCTCCTTCTTTTTAAATATTAAATCATAAGATTTTTTTCCTTTTTTGTATGTAAGTACGCTACTAACAGACGCTATTAATGCAGAATTGAAAAGAGTGTTTACATTATATGCCTCTATACCATCAGCTACAATATACCCAGTAACTCCAAAAGATAGTAAACAAACGGTAGCAAGGATATAGAACCAAAATTTTTCTTCATTTTCAAACTTCAATCGTCTTTCTCTTACCACTTTATTATAATTTTCAATTAAAGCATCTATTTGTTTGTCTATTTCCGCATTTTCTTGTGGTCTTCTATTTCTAGGGTTGAATGATTTATAAATTTTATCAAGGACATATTGATCACTAAAATTTCTGGCTTGACTATCAAAATTTGCAAGTATATCATCTCTAGCAATTTTTAAAAAATCTTCTGATGAAATGGTGCTATAACTTACAGTACAATAGCGTTTAGACATGATTTCAATCATATTAGAACATTTTAAAAACTCATCATAACTCATACATCCGTTAATATGTCTAGTCTCTAATACTCTTCTTGCATTCCATTGATCAATCTTACCATTAGTAAAATAATGCCATAACTTTTTAAACTCGTCACTCTCTGAATATTTAATATCTCCATCTTTAAAAAGACTATTAAACCAAGAAACTCTTTCATCTTCTGAATAAAAATATCCAACACTTTCACTAAGAATTCCAAGACATTTTAAAAACTCGGCAGAATCCATATATCCACCTTCTCTTCTTGCTTTTAATAATTTATATGCATCCCATTTACTAGTCTTACCATTAGCAAAACAGCGTCTTAATTTATTAAATTCATCACTTTCAGAATATACCATTTGTTCCTCCTTCAAAAATTGACCGTATCATACCACATTTTGTAAGACAAATCAATCAAAAAGAGATAAGATTATTTAATCTTATCTCCTTCTTCTAACATAGTAACAATAGAAATACCATATCCAAATTTAACATCATCAATAACAACATTAGTAACAGCACCAATAATCATATTATTTTGTATTATTGGAGAACCACTCATTCCCTGTACAATACCACCACTAATATTAATTAATGACTTATCAATTACTTCAAAACTAAATGCTTTTCCAGTATTTTTACCAGAACTATATTTATCTAAAATATTTATATTATATCTTTCTACTTTATCATTTGATGTAACTGTCAAAATATAAGCATGTCCTTTTTGGATATCATTAAATTCACCAATTTTCATTGTTTCTTTATTAGGTAGTTCAGCAGTATATAAACCAAATAATCCTTTATTAGTGTTCTTCTTAATATCACCTATTACTTTATTATATATAATAGTTGCATCTTTACTACCAACTCTACCATTTCTACTTTTATCTATTTTATTTATTTTACTAAATAATATATTTCCATCTTTAACTTCAACTATTCTATTAGTCTCATTAAGTTTAATTTCATGACCTAAAGCACCATATATTTTAGTTATTGGATCTATATATGTAAGTGTACCAAGTCCTACTACACTTCCTTTAACATATAAACCTGTTTTATAAACATTATTATCTTTCTCAATATTTAATTTAGTATTATAAATTTTATTATGTCTTAAAATTTCTAAATTAATTGAATTTCCTAAATTATCATTAATTAAATTAGTAAGTTCATTAATACTATTAACTTCTATACCATTAATTTTAGTAATAACATCTCCAATTTCTATATTTTCACGAGCTATATATTTACCATTTACTTTATAGAAACCAACAACTATTAATCCATTAGAATTAATCTCTATTCCAATACTTTCTCCTCCTGGAATTACATTCATAGAATAAGCAAATATATTTAGAGGTAAAAATAAAATAATAAAGAACAAAAACATTATTTTTTTCATAATATCTCCTCTTTATTATTTTGGTTTTTATATATTATATTATTTATCCAATAAATAGATAATATCCATTAATTGGTAATTACTCTTCTATTTCAAAGTCTGTTAAATTACCATTTTCATCAACCAATTTATTAATAGTTTTAGTTGCTTCATTTAATTTTTTTTCACAAAAATCTATTATTTTCATCGCATCTGTATATTTTTGTATAGATTTATCTAAATCAAGTTCCCCACTTTCAAGTTCACTTACTATTGTTTCTAACTCACGTACTGAATCTTCAAATGTTTTTTCTTTCTTTTCACTCATTTTTTATTTACTCCTTTTACATTAGCAATAATATTTCCAGTTTTAACCATTATTCTAACTTCATCATTTTCTTTTACATCTTTTATATTTTTTACTATTTTATCATTCTTATACACTATAGAATATCCTTTATCTAATATATTATCAGGATTTAATAAATCAAGTTTTAACTTTAATGTATCAAGTCTATTTTTATTTGATTCAAGTATTTTATTAATAGAATTATTTAAATCTTTTATATTATTTGATAAATCTTGTTTTTTATTTTCATAAAGTATTTTAGGATTATTAAGTATATAATTTGATTTATATTTATCTATTATATGTATATAATTATCTAATTTAGTTTTAATAGAATTATTTAATCTATCATACAACACATCAAGTTTTTGCTCTTGCATTTCATATAACTTAATTGGATTATTTAAAATATAATTTGATTTATATTTTTTAAGTAATTCTTGATATGAAAGTATTCTATTAGTAATTGCTATATTACATCTTTCTCTAGTAGTTTTAAAATATCTTTTTACTTCATTAATATCAGGTACAGCTAACATTGCAGCTCCTGTTGGAGTTGGTGCTCTTAAGTCAGCTACAAAATCACTAATAGTGAAATCTATTTCATGACCTACACCGCTTATAATAGGTATTCTACTATCATATATACTTCTAGCAACTATTTCTTCATTAAAGGCCCATAAATCTTCTATTGAGCCTCCGCCTCTACCTAATATAATAGTATCAATATCTTCAAAAGTATTAGCAAGATTTATCATACGAACTATATTTGGAGCAGCATTCTCACCTTGAACTAAAGTTGGAAATACTACTATTTCAGTCATTGGAAATCTCTTATTAATAGTTGAAATAATATCTTTAATAGCAGCCCCAGTTGGTGCAGTAATAACACCTATCTTTCTTGGAACTCTTCTTATTCTCTTTTTGTGTTCCTTATCAAATAAACCTTCACTAGAAAGTTTCTTTTTTAATTCTTCAAATAATACATATAAGTTTCCAATACCATCTTGTTCCATAAAGTCAACATATATTTGATAACTACCACTAGCTTCATATACACTAACTCTACCATGAACTAAAACTTGATCTCCATCTTTAGGAGTAAACTTAATACCTGTTCTAGTATAATTAAACATAACTGCATTAATTTTACTACTCTCATCTTTTAATGAAAAATATAAATGTCCTCTACTATGAAACTTTAAATTACTAATTTCACCTTTTAGATAAACATCCATCAAATCATCATTATCTTCAATAGTTCTCTTAATAATTTTATTAATATCACTTACAGTAATATAATTATTATTCATTTACTTCCTCATTATCTCTAATCTTATCTAAAACAGCATTTATTAATTTAACAACTTTATCATCACTATATTTTTTAGCAAGTTCAACTGCTTCATTAATAGCCACTACATCTGGAGTATCAAAATATAATAATTCATAAGTACCAAGTCTTAAAATAGCTTTATCAGTTTTACCAAGTCTGTTTAAATTCCAGTTTTCTAAATACTTATTAATTATTTTATCTATATTATCAATATTCTCAAGTACACCATTAACTATATCTCTAACATATTTATTATCTATCTCTAAATTTTCTTTAAATACTTCTTCTAAATCATAAGAAATATTTTCTTTTTTATAGAAATCTATTTGATATAAAATAATCATAATCTTTTCTCTTGCTTGTGTTCTAGTCAATTTCATATTTTCCTCCAAAAAAATCTATTAAAATTATAACATAATTTTAATAGATTTAAACATTTTTATTATATTTATCTCCAAAATGCTGTTGCATTTAACCAATTCCAAGTATTATTTGTTGAATTTAGTAATGATTTTAATTCTTCTATTGTATAAGAACCGTTTCTATTTCCCCAGAATGGATCTAATAAAACTATTTGATTTGCTTTTGTACTTGGTGCTAATACAACATAGTGACCTGGTAAGTTAACAACTATTGCTTTATTTTCATTAATTGCTTTCATTGCAGCATCATCTTGTGACAATCCTAATGATTTTAAGTCTTCATATTTAAGTCCATAGTATGATGCGTTGCTTCTCATCTCATCTGGTGAAGCAGCTCCATAGCTCTTAGAAGATAATTGTCCAGGGCTTATTCCTCTTAACTTATAAACAACTGTAGGTGGTGTAATAGTCATATCACTACTAAGTCCAGCAGCTATCATTGCAAATGAAGTATAACCACATGAACTAGAACAAAAAGTAGCTGGTCCCCCATTAAATCCTCCACCAGCAGAATACGCTATATCACCCCATCTAGTATCACATTGGTTGTAATATGGTATTCCAAGAGCATTATCTATATATCCATTTCCTATAGAAGCGCCATGTCCTGTAGTACCAGTAGAACTATATTCTTTAGTATTTTTAGACATTCTTCTAGCTATAGCTTCCAGTTCTTTCTTTAATTCTTCCTTAATTTCTCCATCTTCAAGAGCATCAACTGCACTAACTGCTTTCTGATAATCTTTTTTACTTAAAGAAGCTTTAGCTTTATTCACTAATGATTTAGCATCTAATATAACTTTTAATTCTTCTAATTTAGCTTCATATTCATGTCTTAAATCATCATCAACTATTCTTTTAATAGCTCTTTTAGCCGCATAATATGATGTAAATGATACTTTTTCTTCAGCTATATCCATAAGTTTTCCAGCTTTAATCGTATAAGCTGCATTTATATTTTCAGTAGTAGCATTTTCTAAACATACTTTATATGTATCATCATTACTAGCTGTCAAAATAATCATATTAACAATAGTTGGTACAAAAAATATAATTACAACAGCAATACTTTTAGTTATTGCTAATTTACTAGCTTTCTTCAACATATCAGAGTCATGTGAAGCTGTAGCTTTCAAAAAGTCAATTGATAAAGATACAAGTAATAATATAGGAACGATTATTCTAAATGAATCAATAATTAACTTAATAATTTTTATTACTGATAAAACATCAGCATCTTCACAAATGTTAAGTATACTCATACCTTCTCAACTCCTATGATTAATTATAACATTAAAATTATTGTTTTTAAACATAATTTATCTACTAATTAATATTTTATTTAACTACAAATGTAAGTGAACTTGGTTTATATGAAGAAGCATTAAATTTATTTGCATCAGTCTGAGTTCTAGCATAACCAATAGTAGCTTTAGTATCAGAAAACATATACCCCATATCAGTTACTTTACTTGTATCAAATGAACTTAAATCTAATATTGAGGTTTTTGTATTGCTAAACATACGATTCATATTAATTGCCTTACTAGTATTAAATTTTTCTAACCCTTTTATTTCTGTTGCAGTGCTACCATTAAACATATAACTCATATCAGTTACTTTACTTGTGTCAAAGGAACTTAAATCTAAGCTTGTAGCCTTGGAACTACTAAACATCCAAGACATTTTAGTTACATTGCTTGTATTAAATTTATTTAGTCCTTTTATTTCTGCTGCAGTGTTACCATAAAACATATAACTCATATCAGTTACTTTACTTGTATCAAATGAACTTAAATCTATATTTGCAGCTTTAGCACTGCTAAACATATAATTCATATCAGTTACTTTACCTGTATTAAATGAACTTAAATCCAAGGTTAACGCTTTAGAGCCAATAAACATTCTACCCATATTGGTTACATTACTTGTGTTAAATTTGTCTAATCCTTTAATTTCTGTCGCAGCACTGCCAGAAAACATATAACTCATATTAGTTACTTTACTTGTATCAAATGAACTTAAATCTAAACCAGCAGTTTTAGTACTACTAAACATATAGTTCATATTAGTTACTTTACTTGTATTAAATTTATCTAGCCCTTTTATTTCAGTTGCAGAACTGTTTAAAAACATATAACTCATATCAGTTACTTTACTAGTATCAAACGAATCTAAATTCAACGACTCTGCCTTTGAGTTTTCAAACATATTGATCATATTAGTTACATTACCTGTATTAAATTTATCTAACCCTTTTATTTCAGTTGCAACACTTTTTGAAAACATATAACTCATGCTAGTTACTTTACTAGTATCAAACGAATCTAAATTCAACGACTCTGCCTTTGAATTTTCAAACATAGAAACCATATTGATTACATTACTAGTATTAAACTTATCCAATCCTTTTATTTCTATAGCTTCGCATCTACTAAACATGCCTCTCATACCAGTTACTTTACTAGTATCAAACGAATTTAAATTCAACAACTTTACTTTTAAATTATTAAACATATAACCCATATCAATTACTTTATTTGTGTTAAATGAACTCAAATCTAATGTTGATATTTTCGTATCACTAAACATATGATTCATATTAGTTACATTACCAGTATTAAACTTATCCAATCCTTTTATTTCTGTCGCAGCACTGCTAGAAAACATACTACCCATATTTGTTACTTTACTTGTGTCAAATGAATTTAAATCTAGCATTAAAGACTTTGAACTACTAAACATACCATTCATACTAGTTACTTTTCTTGTATCAAATTTTTCTAAACCTTTTATTTCAGTTGCAGAACTACCAAAAAACATAATCCCCATATTAGTTACTTTACTAGTGTCAAATAAACTTAAATCTAATGTTGCAGCTTCAGAGCTTCTAAACATACCATACATACTTTCAACTTTACTTGTATCAAAACTACTTAAATTCAAATTTTCAGCCTTAGAGCCAGCAAACATATCACCCATATCAGTTACATTACTTGTATCAAAATTTTCTAACCCTTTTATTTCTGTTGCAGCACTACGAGAAAACATGCCACTCATATCAGTTACATTGCTTGTATTAAATGAGCTTAAATCAATTTTTGTTGCCTTTGAGTCCTCAAACATATAAGTCGTAAATACTACGGGTTTATCATTAATTGTTGTACACAAATCTGTTGTAACTGGAGCTGTACTTGCTTTATCAGTTAATACTACACCCCATCCATCTGTATCAGTGCCTAACCACTTTTGATAAAAAAGAGCACCTTTCATTTTATATCTATAAGTATATTGACCATTAACATACTCTGCACCATATTCCATTTTACCATCAAATTTACAATCAAGTTTCACTTTAAACGCAGAAGCATCACACTTCATATCATTTAATTTACCTTCTTGAACATTTTCTTTTGTAATAGAATTAATATTCTCAACATTATTTAACATTATATAATATGAATTATTACCAACTGCTAATTTTTCAACTTTACCTTGACCATCTAAAATTATACAATAATCTAAATCCTCTCCCACTATATCTAATTTACTACTGTCTTTTGAACTTATGGTAGTTAATTTTTCACCTTTCATAGATGAGTTAATATATTTTTTAGCAGATTCATTAAATAGCGATTGTACTTCAGTAACAAAAGTTCTTTTTTTAGCTTCAGTAAACATTTTCACAATATTTGGCAAAGCAATCAAAACTAATATTGCTAATATTGCAATAACTGCAAGTAACTCAACTAAAGTAAAACCTTTTTTATTCATTTTATCAGTCTCCATCCTACAATAATTATAAAAAATTAAATTGTCTATTTCAAGCAATTTTAAATACAATTTTAATTTGTTTGCTTGTTTAATTAATTTTATTGTGATAGAATTAAACACGAAAAGGTGTTTGTGTATGAAAGAACGAAATATTATTAGTATTGATTTAAAAAGTTTTTTTGCTTCTTGTGAATGTGTAGATAGAAAACTAGATCCATTTAAAGTACCTCTTGTAGTCGCAGATACATCTCGTGGTAAAGGAGCTACATGTCTAGCAGTATCACCCTATCTAAGAAATATGGGAGTTGATTCAAGAAGCAAAGTTTTCGAATTACCAAAAAACGTAAAAATCATTTATGCAAAACCAAGAATGAAATTATATGAAACATATAGTCAAAAAGTAATAGATATATATAAAGAGTTTTTTAGCGAAGAAGATATTCATATATACTCTATTGATGAAGTATTCATAGATGCCACTGATTATCTAAAATATTATAATAAAACTGATGAAGAACTAGCTTTAACAATAATGAAAACTATAAAAGAAAAAACTGGTTTAACCTCTACTGCTGGTATTGGTCCAAATATATTTCTAGCAAAAGTCGCAATGGATATAGAAGCAAAACATCAAAAAAATTGTATATCAAAATGGACATTTGCTGACATAGAAAAGAAATTATGGAATATTGAACCGATAAGTAAAATATGGGGTTTCGGTAGAAATACAGAAAAGAAATTGAAAAATCTAGGAATTAAAAAAGTAAAAGATATAAACAATTATAAAAAGGAATTTTATACTAAAAGATTTGGAAATGTTATGGGAAATGATATTTGGTCTAAAGCAAATGGAATAGATTTTACTACAATCAAAGACTTAAATAATAGAGGAAGAGAAAAATCTATGAGTATGAGTCAAATACTATATAGAGATTATAACACTGATGAAGCACTTCTAATAATCGAAGAAATGAATGACATGTTAAATACAAAACTTAAAAGTAAAAATCTTACTACTAAGCTAGTTTATTTAGGAATAACATATTCAAGGGATTTATACAAAAGATTTAGTGAATCAATTTTATTAAATGTTGAAGAAGATAACAAAGATAAACTATTTGAAACATTAAAATATTTATACAACAAAAATGTAGAAGATTTGCCTATAAGAAAAGTAGCTATAGCTTATAGTAAACTATCAAATAAAAAATGTACTCAATTAAGTTTATTTGATAATAATGAAATAAAAACAAATGAATATCATGAAATAATAAATAAAATAAATGAAAAATTTGGAAACACATCTTTATTAAGAGCTTCTTCACTACTATCAAGTTCAACAATAAAAAATAGAGAAAGATTTAAAAATATGCTTTAAATCTTTCTCATATCATTTAACTTAATTCTATAATATGGCATTAAGCCAATTTTATTATATTCAGGCATTTGATAATAAATATAGTCATCCCATAAACTAGCACCTATTAAATATACTTTCTTACTAGAAATAAATATATTCCATTCTATTTCTTTAACTTCTTTTATTTCCTTAGCACATTCACAAGCGAGTTCACATGCATTATCATATAAAGGTATTTTAATACCTTCTACTACTCTATCGCTTACTTCTTCACCACATATAAGATTTTTCTTTAAAGTTGCTGTTTCACTATCAATAAATCCATGATAAGTTTTATTACCTTCATTAAAAGATATTGATGAAGAAACAACCTCAACATCACTACCAACATTCAAAGTGACAATATTTAAAGATACAACACTATCAGTTATTTTACTCAATTCTTTATGACAACTAATATATGGTTCAATATATTTTAATTTGTCTTTTTTTATTTTTTCAAGCATAAACGCAGGACTTCTAAATTTAGAAGAATCAAAGTTTTCAAAAGAATTTTTAACTTTATTTGTATCACTTATACACATAACTTTTTTATTCTTTAAAACTATATTTTCATATTCTTTATAACTAATAGAATTTATATTATTAATTTCTCTATTAAAGAATTCTTTATATTTAGAATAAAACTTCTTTGAATCGTTTAATACACCTAAATTCTTTTTATTATATAAGTGTCTTACAATTCTTTTATGTTTTTTATAAGTTAAATAAGTATTTCTTTTACTTGAAACAACATCATAAAAACTTAATATATAATATTCATCATAATTAACTGAATAAGCAATATAACTCCATAACATATCAAATAATATATATATTCTTAAATATCCACTTTTTTTATGCATTTTACAAGCTATATTCCATATGTTTTTAATATGAGTTTTTAGTTTGTCAAAGACTTTTTTAATTTCTTTTTTCATAAAACAACCTCCTGAAAAATAAAAATTAAATCTTACAAACTAATTATATCATTCACATCTACATAAAATCAATCTAATAACTGATTTATATTAACTATATTGTATCCTCTACTTTTAATATAATTAATAGTTGATCCAAGCTCATTTAAATTATAACTATTCTCATCAATAAATATAATTGTTCCATTCTCAAGTACTTTTTTAACATTTAAAAGTAAATCTTTTTCAATAGAATTTATTGGTTTAATACTATTGACCTTATATTTCTTACAAAAATCAATCACATCATTATCAACTTTAACACAGTAAAAATTATCAACACTCTTTCTAAATATTTTAAATTCTTCCTTGTTTCCCTTAAATAATAAATTATTTTTATTCTCTAAATTCTCTATCATATTAACATTAACTAATAAATTAATATTTTCATTTAAAGAAATCATCTTACCATAATATTTACCATTTATAACATTTATAACTAAACTAACATTATTTTTATATTTATTACCACTAACAATATATTTATCTAAATTATTATCTTTATTTAATATACATTCTTCTTTTTTATATTCAATTAATTCTTCTTTAAAACCTATACCCTTCATATTAGAATAACTCTTATTTTTATCAACATTTATTCCTGAAAGTCCTAGAATAATCCCATCACTATTAATCATACCTTCTCTACATTTAGTGTCTTTTAAAGAAGCATAATCATTAATAGACGTTAAAATAGTATCATTATAATTAGATAATTCAATCACTTTATCAGTATAATAAAAACTAAATAAAGCAAAAAATATAACTATAATATATTTTAAATAACTTTTCATAATAAAGTATATTTAATCAAAATAAAAAAATACTTTAAAAGTATTTTAATATTTAAATTTCTTTCTTAATTCCATTGAATTAGTTCTAATAGGTTCATCTATCATTCTAGAAGATAAAAATAATTCAGACGAAATACCAAGTTTATCAATAGATTCTAAAATAGATTTACATTCTTTTCTAGTAGAAATTAGATTATGAAATATCTTTTCATATTCTTTAGGATTTTGTTTTTTAATCTCATATAAATGAAAAGCAAAATAATTTCCTAAAGCATATAAAAGTCTCAATCTAAATTGTTCTTTATCTATAAAATATGTATATGATTCTTCATCATACTCTTCTTCACTATCAGGTTCATTGTCTTCTTCACTTGTTTTTTTAGCAAAGTCAGATTTTTCCATTAATACAACATTTCCACTTCCATCTAATAATGAACTATATTCATATCCATCAAAAGTTTCAATAACTAAATTATTAATTAATATTCTAGCTGAAATTGGATCAATTTTATGTTGAATTAAATAATTTAAAAAATCATATTCACGACCTACACTAGCTACTTCAAGTAAAACATCGTCAGCTACACTATAAGTTTTACCTTGAGTAACATATAAATTCATATAATCAAGCATATGACCTAACTCATGTACTAAAGCAGTCATAGATTGAGTATCTAATTCATCATAATTGCATAAAATATAACCACTCTCTAACGTAGGACTAGAAATATATTGAGAAAAATTATATGCACTATTAGTAGCAACTGATACTCTTTTTTCATCAAATAATTGTTTAACCTTTTTATAAGTACTTTCACTACAACTAGCATAATAAGATAAAACTATGTCTTTAAAATCTTTTTCGCTAAATCTTCTAAAATTTCTAACTGAATAATAATCTTCAAAAGGAATATCATTCATCATATGGTCATAATTGTAAAACATTTCAAGAATAAATGGTAAATTATCTTTAACATATTTATAGAAATCATCATATTTTCTATCTCTAAATTTATTATATGTTCTAGCTGCTGCTTCTCCATCAAAGAAAATTCTATCTAAATCAATAGAATATCCAGAAAGATTCTCAAGCATACTAACATAACTAACCAAATTAGTTAAATTTCTTTTAACTCCACTTGGAGTTTGTTTCATATGTACATGATTAGACAATGTAACAACATCACTAATCAAACGTTCTAAATCTATTTCCATAAACCCCCCTATTTATGTTTTATTTAATTACTTCTTTTCCACCCATATAAGGTCTTAATACTTCAGGAATACTAATACTTCCATCTTCATTATAATTATTTTCTAAGAAAGCAATTAAACCTCTAGGAGAAGCTAAAACAGTATTATTTAATGTATGAACATAATAAGTACCATTTTCTCCTTTAGTACGAATACCAAGTCTTCTAGCTTGAGCATCACCTAAATTAGAACAAGATCCAACTTCAAAATATTTTTGTTGACGTGGACTCCATGCTTCAATATCACATGACTTAACTTTCAAATCAGCTAAATCACCACTACAACATTCAAGTTGTCTAACTGGAATATTCATGTTTCTAAATATTTCAACAGTATATTTCCACATTTGTTCATATTGTTTCATAGATTCTTCTGGTTCACATAAAACAATCATTTCTTGCTTTTCAAATTGATGTACACGATAAAGTCCTCTTTCTTCAAGACCATGACTTCCACCTTCTTTTCTGAAACATGGACTATAACTTGTCATTCTAATTGGTAAATCTTCTTTTTTAACAATTTGATCTTTAAACTTTCCAATCATAGAATGTTCACTAGTTCCGATTAAATATAAATCTTCACCTTCAATTTTATACATCATGGCTTCCATTTCAGGAAAAGACATAACTCCAGTAACAACATCTGCATGAATCATAAATGGAGGAATAGCATAAGTAAATCCTTTATCTATCATATAATCTCTTCCATAAGCTATCATTGCTTCATGAAGTCTAGCAATATCACCTAATAAATAATAGAAACCTTCACCACTAGTTCTTCCAGCAGCAGTTTTATCCATACCATTATGAGCAAGAATAATATCAGCATGATAAGGAACTTCAAATTTAGGAACAACAGCTTCACCAAATCTTTGAACCTCTACATTCTCACTATCATCCTTTCCAATAGGTACACTCTCATCAATAATATTAGGTATTTTATACATTATATCTTTAATCTTTACTTCAAGTTCTGCTTCTTTTTTACCTAATTCTTCTATTTCAGATTGCATTTCACTAACTTTCTTTTTAATCTCATTAGCTTCATCAACTTTTTTATCTCTCATTAAAGATCCAACTTCACTACTAAGTTTATTCTTTTCACCTCTTAAGTTGTCACCTTTAAGTTTACAATCTCTATATTCATTATCTAAATCGTATACTTCATCAACTAACGATAGTTTCTCATCCTGAAATTTCTTTTTAATATTTTCTTTTACTAAATCTCTATTTTCTCTTATTAATTTAATATCTATCATATAGTTACACCTCTTATATATAATAACATTATTTTTATAAAATAAAAAGAAAATTCTATAATATTATGTTATAATTATCTAAACAAGGAGAATATTATATGAGTAATAAAAAGAAAAAAACAACTAACAAAAAAAATACTCTTCAAAATAAACCGATTAAAAAAGAAACATCAAAAAAAGTAGTAAAAGAAAATAAAAATCTAAAAAGATTATTCAACATATTAATAATAGTATTAGTCATAGTAATAATTACTACTACTATATTATTAATAAGTAAAAAGAAAGAAGAAAAAGAAACATTTACTGAAGTAAAAGAAAGTACAATTCCATATGTAGAAGAAGAAAAAGAAGAAATATCTATTGAAGATGAAATAAAAGAATTAAAAAATAGTTATAACAATAATGATATTATTGGAATAATAAGTATTAAAGGTGGAGATTTAAATACACCAGTAGTTCAAACAAAAGATAATCAATATTATTTAAAATATTCACTTACTAAAAAAAGAAGTATTATTGGTGCTGTATTTATGGATTACAGAGTAAACTCCAATAGTAAACAAATAAATATTTATGGACACAACTCAACTAAATACAAACCACCTTTTCAAAAGTTAGAAAAATATTTAGAAAAATCATATTATAAAGATCATAATATATTAGAATTAAAAGTAAATAATGAAAAGAAATTATATGAAATATTTAGTATTGTAATAGCTGACAAAGTTGGTACAGAAGAACATATGAATATAAAATATAAAACAGATAAAGAATATTATAATCACTTTAAACGTTTAAAAAATAGAAGTCTTTATGACACTGGAGTCAATATAGAAGAAAGCGATAATGTATTAGTATTACAAACATGTATTTATGGAAAATATAAAGGTAAACTTTTAGTAATCGTAGCTAAAAAAGTAAAAGAAAACTAATCCCAATCGGGATTTTTTAATGCATAAAAAAACACTTAAACTTGAGAATTTAAGTGATTTTTCTTATATACTAGTTAATTCAGTTTCTTTTTCTTTAAACTTTTCATCTACTATTTTATTGTATTTATCAATTAACTCTTGTACTATTTCTAAACACATATCTTTTTCATCTTCTGTTAGATCAGCATCTTTTTTAATTTTATTATTTTCATCTTGTCTAACATTTCTTAAAGCAACTTTTGCTTCTTCAGCCATTTGACTAGCTTGTTTAACATAATTCTTTCTAGTTTCACCAGTTAATTCAGGAATAGTTAGCATTATTATTTCTCCATTATTAGTAGGAGCAATTCCTAAATTAGCTTCATATATAGCTTTTTCAATATTTTTAAGAGCTGATTTATCAAATGGTTTAATTGCTAAAACTCTTGCTTCTGGAACTGAAATTGTTGCTAAAGATTGAATTGGAGTTGGTGCTCCATAATAATCAACCATAATTCCATGTAATATATTTGGATTAGCTCTTCCAGCTCTAATAGTAGTATATCTACTTTCTAAAGAATCAATAACTTTATTCATTCTATTCTTTACTTCAATTTCATCTATCATACTTTTCCTCTTTCTAAAAATATTATAAATAATTTCATATAATAAATCAAGAAAGAAAAGCTAATCTTTAATGATTAACTTTTCATTTTCATTTAAATGTATTTTATATGTTCCTGTTTTAGTACAAACATATTCAAATATTGTATCATCTATTTCAATTTTATCTTCTTTCTTTACTTCTTCATCTTTAATATTTTCATCCATAGAAGTATTTCCCTCACTTTCTAATTTCATAGGTTTATATTTAGATAGTGTATTTTTACCAACTTTATGTCTATCTGTAAAGTAAGTATATTTTAAAGGATTTAATCTTTCACCATTAAGTATAACTTCATAATGACAGTGTACACCAAATGAATACCCAGTATTACCCATAATTCCAATTTTTTGTCCTTGTTTTACCTTGTCACCAAGCTTTACACTAATCGTATCATATTTTAAATGAGCCATTAATGTAACAAGTCCATTACCATGATTTATTTTTATATAATTACCATAAGTCTTTTTAGATTTATCATTGCCTTTAATACTATCTTTCACATAAGTTACTACTCCATCATATGGAGCATAAATTACATGATTTGGTCCTCCATCTTTAGTACTCCATCCCATATCAATTGCTTTATGAGAACTTTTAAATCCTTGAGTTATCCCAACATAATCACATGGAAATATTAATTTAATCATCTTAGTCCCTCTTAATTTCAGTAATATTATTTATACTTGAATAAGAAGCAAATATTTTATCCTCAAAAGCTTTATAAAGTGTATCCGCTTCCAAAAAACTAAACAATCCTACCCATAAAGAATCTATAATTGTATAGTTAGTAAAGGAAAGTGTAAATACAACACCAAATATCATTGATATTGTAAATGATATGTAAATTAGACAAGAACTACATTTTATCAAAGAAATACTTTTAAATTTTTGTACAAAAGCACTACTTATAATTCCAGAAGCGGAGGCGATGATTAATAGTGCTTTTATTAATTCTATTTTCATTTTATCACCTCACTATATATTATTAATTTAATTTATTTTTGAATATTTATATAACCCAAAATAAAAGAGAATCTATTTTTTATTAGATTCTCTTAAATATAATTATTTATCTCTCAATATAGCATTATGTTTCTTAATAACATTTTCTATAATTTTATTAAATATTGGATTAACTTCTGACTCACTTAAAGTCTTACTACTATCTTCAAAATATAAGTTATATGCGATAGATTTCTTATCTTTTCCTATATTTTCTCCTTCATAATAATCAAATACTTCAGTACTCTTAAGTAATTTACCACCAGCTTGTCTAATAGTAGTAATAACATCTCCACTATTTATATCTTTTGATAATACAAATGCTAAATCTTTAGATATACCTGGATATTTTGGAATATCTTTATATTTAATTCTACCAGTCTTAATATCAAATAAAGTATCTAAATTAATTTCTAAAACATATATTTCTTCTTTTGATACTCTTGGATGAACTTGTCCAAAGAAACCAACAATCTTTCCAGAAACATTTATATAAACACTCTTAGTTGGATGCATTTCTTCAGGTAATTCTTTAACTATAAATGAATATCTATTCTCATATCCTAAATAATCAAGTAAATCTTCAACTATACCTTTAACAGTATAAAAATCATACTTTTCTTTTTCTAATCCTTCAGTATAAACTCCACTCATTAAAGCAGATAACATGTTTTCTTCAATATATTCTCCATTGATTAAACTAAATCCTTTACCAATTTCAAATATAGATGCATCTTTCATACCTCTAGCTTTATTATAATTATAAACATCTAATAAAGATGTAATTAAACTATGTCTTAATACACTTCTATTCTCAACTAAAGGACTAGATACTTTAATTAGACCAAATTCATCATTAGTAAATTTAAATACATCTTCTTCACTAATTAAAGAATATGTAAGAACTTCATTTAAACCTAAACTAATCATTTCATCTCTAACTATTCTTTGTCTATTATCATATTTACCAGGAGTTAATTCAAATACTGGATATGTACTTTCAATATTATCAAGTCCATATACTCTACCAATTTCTTCAATTAAATCTTCAACAATTGATACATCAACTCTACGAGTAGGAACACTTACTTTGAATTTTTCACCTTTAACAATATAATCAGAGAAATTTAATTTCTTAAATACTTCTTCTACATCACTAACAGATAAATTAAATCCAAGAACTCTATTAATCTTTTCAAGAGTAATATCTACTTCCTTATTATCTCTACTTAAGGTATTATATTCTAATACTCCAGATAATACTTTTCCATTAGCATATTTTTCTAACATATGACATGATCTATCTAAAGCCATATATGTTCTATTAACATCAAGTCCTTTTTCAAATCTCATACTAGCTTCACTTCTAAGTAACTTCTTAGCAGTTTTTCTAATATTCATTGGATTAAATATAGCACTTTCAATAACAACATTCTTAGTTTCATCTGTTATTTCAGTAGAAAGACCACCCATAACTCCAGCTAAACCAATAGCTTCTTTACCATTAAATATAACTATATCATCACTAGTTAAAATTCTCTCATTATTATCAAGAGTAACTAACTTCTCTCCATCAAGAGCATTTCTAGCACCAATAATATCACCTAATTTATCAGCATCATAGAAATGTAATGGTTGTCCAGTTTCTAACATAACATAGTTAGAAATATCAACAATATTATTAATAGGTCTAATACCACAAGCCATTAATCTATTTTTAATAAATGCAGGACTTTCTTCTATTTTAATATCATTAACTCTCTTTAATAAGAAAGTATAAACATTATCAGTATCAACTTTTAAAGTTAATTTATCTTTTATATTTTCTTTAATTTCATTATAAGAAGTATCAGGTAATTTAACACTTTCACCAGTTACAATAGCACTTTCATAAGCAAGTCCTAACATACTTAATAAATCCGCTCTATTAGCAGTTAATTCAAAATCAATAATAGTATCATCTAACTCTAAATATTTAATTGGATCATCTCCAACAATAGCAAATTCATCTAATTCATGAATACCATTAATATCTTCTTCGCTTAAGTATTTACTATCAACACCAAGTTCAGCTAAAGAACAAATCATACCATTAGATTCATAACCAAGTATATTTGTCTTTTTAATAGTTCCACCAGGTAATTCTGCTCCATCTAAAGCAACAATAACTTTAATTCCAGCTCTAACATTAGGAGCACCACATATAATATTTAATACTTCACTTTTAATATCAACTCTACATACATGTAAGTGATCACTTTCAGGATGAGGATCACATTCTAATACTTCACCAATAACTAACTTATTAGCTTTAACTAAAGGTGTAATACTATCATATTCATTTCCAAGTTTTAACATACTATTAGCATATTCATTAATATCTATTTTTTCTAAATTAGTATAATCATTAACAAATTTACGACTAAGTAACATATATTACATCTCCCTTCTATTAAAGTTCTTTAAGAATCTATAATCATTAGTATATAAATCTCTAATACTAGTTATTCCATATTTAAGCATAGCAACTCTCTCTATTCCTACACCAAATGCAAATCCTTGATATTTTTTAGAATCAAATCCACAATTATCAAGTACATTAGGATGAACCATTCCACAACCAAGAATTTCTATCCAACCTAAATTCTTACATATATTACATCCTTTACCACCACATTTAAAGCATGATACATCAACTTCATAACTTGGTTCAGTAAATGGGAAATAACTTGCTCTAAAACGAATCTCTCTATCATTACCAAACATCTTTTTAGCAAATGTTTCTAATGTTCCTTTTAAATCAGTTAATGAAATATCATAACCAACTACTAATCCTTCTATTTGACTAAATTGATGTGAATGAGTAGCATCATCACTATCTCTTCTATATGTTTTACCAGGACATATTAATTTAAATGGTTTCTTTTCAGTATTAGCAAGCATACTTCTTACTTGCATAGTACTTGTTTGAGTTCTAAGAATAATTTCATCATCTATATAAAATGTATCTTCTGGATCTCTTGAAGGATGTGACTTTGGAGCATTTAACATATCAAAACAATTTTCAACAGTTTCTACTTCAGGTCCACTAACTACATCATATCCCATAGATATAAATAAGTCTTCAATCTCCTCACGAACCATAGTCAAAGGATGTTTACTTCCTCTTTTCTTTTTCTTACTAGGTAGGGTTAAATCAATTTTATCACTCTCTAATTTTGCATTTAACTCACTATCTTTAATATCTTTAAGTTTTTTCTCAAGTGCTTCATTAATAGAATTTCTAACTTCATTAGATTTTTGTCCAACACTTTTCTTTTCTTCAGGACTTAAACTACCCATTCCAGCCATAATTTCAGTAAAAGCACTTTTCTTACCCATGTATTTACTTTTAGCATTATTAACTTCTTGAACGTTAGAACAACTATCAATTTCACTAATTGCTTCTTTTAAAATACTATCAAGCTTTTCTATCATATTTTCCTCCTAAATAAAAAATTCTATAATTCAAGGGTGAATTAATCCACGGTACCACCTTGATTCATAGAATTCTATGCACTTTAAATTTGTTAACGCCAAATTACGTTCTTTTATCATGAAGGTGAATTCATGAAATTATTTTTTGTTGAACTTTCACCTACAATCAACTCTCTAATAAAAATAACTTTTCACTACTACTTCTTCACAAAAGATATATGTATTTTATCACTAATATTATTAAATATCAACAAATAATTTTATTTTATTCTTTCTCCATGATTTTTAAACCAATCAATTACAACAGTATTATTAGCATCTTCACCACCAGTAATATTTATTGTTTTATAGTTATTATTAATCCATTTATTTGAATAATATGGAACAAAAGCACCTTCACTATCGGATATAACATATACAATAGCACCACTATTCATATCTATTGTATCACCAAATGGAAAATCAATTTTACTAACACCAATTAAACCAGAAACAGTATTAATTGGAGAAGAAAAAGGTAAATAAATTGAATCAATACCTGTATAATTTATTCCATTAGAAATAAAATTAATATAAACCTTAGGTAAATCAGATAATTTATTTGAAGTAGAAGAAGACCCAACCAAAGAAAAATTATAACCATTATCATTTAAAATCCATGTTGTATTAGTTAAATCATTAACATTTTTATCCAATGTTTTATTTTCTTCTAATTCTAATTTATTTAACACATTTACACATGTAATTTCTTTAAGACTATCTTCTCCCTCAGAAACACTGTCCAAATCATTAATCTTAATGTCATCTCCTGTTTTTTTAATCAAATAATTACTATTATTCCATACAATAAACTTTGTTATTTTCCCAGTACTATTAGTTTCAATATAATAATATGTATTGCTTGTTGTAACATCTAAAGGATTATTTTCATCCTTTAAACTTTTGCAATAGACATTTTTTGAATTACTTCCACTCATACTACCACTTATAAATTTATTGCTTGTTTCTTTAAATAAAGTTTTTGCTTCAGTTAAAAACAAATTCTTTTTAGCGCCATTAAACATACCAACAATATTTGGTAAAGCAATTATAACAAGTATTGCTAATATTGCAATAACTGCAAGTAATTCAACTAAAGTAAAGCCCTCTTTGTTTTTCATTATTCACTCCTAATAAATATTACTATATTTTTCTATTGTTGTTTGTATCTTTTCTATAACAGCTTCTGTTTTTATTAATTTACTATTCTTTTCATTTCTAAGTTTAAATTCAACTTGATTATTTTTATAATTCTTTCCAACAGTAATTCTAATTGGAATACCTATTAAATCCATATCATTAAATTTAACTCCTATAGATTCTCTTCTATCATCTAATATTGTATCTATTCCAAGTTTATTTAATTTTTCATATAATAATTTAGAATACTTATAAGCTTCTTTATCATAAATATTAGCAACTACTATAGCTACTTTAAATGGTGCAACTGAAAATGGCCACACAATTCCTTTATCATCATGATTACGTTCTACAATAGCACTTAAACATCTCTCTAATCCAATTCCATAAGAACCCATATGAACATATCCAAGCTCATTAACTTCATTCATATATTTTAAATCATAAACTTTACTATAAACATCACCTAATTTAAATATATGACCAACTTCAATACCATTAACTATATCACATTTACTCTTACATTTAGGACATACCATTTCATCATCAAAATATTTTAAATCAGCATATCTTTTAACTCTAAAATCAACACCTGGATTTACATTAATATAATGATAATCTTTCATATTACTTCCACATACACAATTAGACATATATCTTATTTCATTATCAGCAATTATTTCAAGTCCAGCATCAACTGGTCCGATAAATCCAACTTCAATACCTTTACTTTCTAACTCTTCAGTACTTGAAAATTCAATATTACTAGTTTTAAATAATCTTACAAGTTTAGATTCATTTAAATCATCATCACCTTTTAATAATATCATTTTATAATTATCATCAACTTTAAATATTAATGATTTTATAATATTAGTTTCAGGTTCATCTAAAAATTCACTTAATTCTTTAATAGTTTTAACATTTGGAGTACGAACTAATTTTTTTTCTTTAGTTTTAACTTCTTTTTGAACTTTCAATGTTTTACCACTAGCATCTTCTAATTTACTAGCATAAGTACATTTAGTACATTTAACTATTTTATCTTCTCCATAATCACATAATACTTGAAATTCTTCACTAGAAAGTCCTTGCATACTATATGGATCACTAGATACAACTAAAGTATCTATATTAAGTATATTAAATATGTGTCTATATGCTTGAAACATCTTATCATAACTAATATCAAGTCCACCATCATCAGCATCAAAACTATATGCATCAGCCATACAAAATTCTTTCTTACGATTAATAGACTTACTTAAATCTTCATCTCTATATTTATTACTAATTTGATATAAAGTAAAATGCAAATCTTTATAACTCTTAATTTTATATCTAGCAGCGTAAGCAAATAATTCTTCATGTGTAGGACATAAATTATATGTTTTACCATTCTTACTTTCTATATCAAACATTTCATTTCCTAAATATTCATGTCTATTAGAACGAACATAAAAATCACTATTTATTAAAGATGGCATTAATACTTCATTAGCACCAATTCTTTTCATTTCATCATTAATTACATTTTTAATATTTTCTAGTACTTTAAGTCCAATTGGTAAATATGTATATATACCAGAGTCATTCTTAAGAAGCATACCACTTTTAATAAGTAATTTAGAAGAAATAGTATCTTCATCTTTAGGAAATTCTCTTCTTGTTATAAAAAAACTTTCACTTAATTTCATTATTTCACATCCCTATTTACAACTTTTAACATCATTTCCTGTTTGTCCTTTAAGCAAACAAGATTCACCTACTATATATGTAACAACTTTTCTTGTCATTGCTGAATTATTATCAAATCTAACACATACAGTTGCACTATTTAATGATTCTTTACTTAATGGATTTAATAATACATCTTTTTCATCACCAGAATCACCTACTAAATAACCTTGTTCAATTAAATTTCTCACCTTTAAAAAATAACAACAATTAGTTTTTACTGTATTAGTATCATAATAACCATATTGTCCTGTAATACATGTATCACTACTACCTTCACAACTACATTTTTTTGTATCACTAGGTATCAAATTTATATGATCACTGGCCCAATCTTTAGCAGCAACATTAATTTGATTAAATTTAGCTTGTAAACTTCTTTCTAATGTATTTTGTCTAATAGCCATAACCGCAGGAGTAACTAATAATGCTAATATTGCAAGAATTGCAACAACAGCTAATAATTCAACTAAAGTAAAACCATCTTTATTCATATTATTTTAACCTCTTATTCTCTATATTAAAGTATAACAAATTTTAATATCAATAACAATATTTTATCTTGAATTAATATGCAATTTATTATATAATTATCTATATAATAAAAAGGGAGAACATAATGAAAGAATTTGATTTTGAAAAGGTACCAATAGTAGAAATTGCTAATGAAATTTTACTTGATGGTGTCAAAAAAGGTGCCAGTGATATCCACTTTGACCCAAGAAAAGATGACATTATTGTAAGAATGCGTGTCGATGGTATTCTATATGATTATGCAAGAATTCCTGCTACTCATAAACGAAACATGATATCTCGTATTAAGATGATAGCTAGTATGAACATAATGGAAACAAGACTTCCACAAGATGGAGCTATTAAAAGTAAAATCGGAGATAAAGTATTAGATCTTCGTGTTTCTAGTTTACCTACTAATGTTGGTGAAAAAGTTGTTCTTCGTATTTTAGACTATTCAAAAAGTATGCAAGGACTTGAAACTTTAGGTTTCTCAGAACTAAACTTAAAAAGAATTATAAAGATGATTGAAGTACCTAATGGTATAGTTCTAGTAACAGGTGCTACTGGTTCTGGTAAATCAACAACAGTTTACTCTATTCTACAAAAATTAAATACACGTGAAGTTAATATTATAACTGTTGAAGACCCAGTCGAAATGGATGTAGAAGGAATTAACCAAGTACAAGCTCAATCAGAAATAGGATTAGATTTTGCAAGTGTTTTAAGAAGTATTTTAAGACAAGACCCTGATATTATAATGATCGGAGAAATTCGTGATAGCGAAACAGCTAAAATCGCAGTACGTGCTTCTATCACAGGTCACAAAGTTTTATCAACTATCCACACAAATAGTGCATTAAATACAATTGAAAGACTTACTGATATGGACGTTGAAAGATACTTAATTGGTACATCTTTAAATGGTGTTATTTCTCAAAAACTAGCAAGAAAATTATGCCCATATTGTAGAAAAACAAGAAAAACTTCTGAATATGAAAAAGGATTATTTAAAAGTATACTACATCAAGATGTAGAGGAAATATATGATGTTAATCCTGAAGGATGTGAACATTGTTTCAAAGGATATAAAAACAGAATTGCAATCGCAGAAGTTTTATTCATAAATGATGAAATAAGAGAAGCAATTACTAACGCTGAACCAAAAGAAGTAATGAGAAAACTTGTTTATGGTAAAGGTCAAACACATACCCTACTTCAAGATGGTCTTGAAAAAGTAGCTCTTGGAGAAACAAGTTGGGATGAAGTTATTAAATTAGTTGATTTAGAAAACGATTTAGCAATTCATAGAGCAATTGAAGCTGAACTTGAAGAAGAAATTGAAGCAAGTTTAAAAGATAAAGATAAATTCCCTACTGAAGAAGAATTAGTTGAAAAATTAAAAAATCAACAACCTGTCTCTAACGAAGATGAAGTAGATATGGAATTATTAAAACAACTAGAAAGTGAAGAAAACGGTCAAGCACCTATTACTCCTACACCTACAACAACTGAAAATACACAACCTACAGAAGAAAAAAATGATAATTCAATTAACTTCGCAGAACGTAGTGATAATATAATTGAACAAATAGACATATAATAAAAGAGATTTAAAATCTCTTTTTATTTTATCTCATAAATCACATCGCTCAAATATTCATTTTCATTTAAAACAATTTTATTCTTATTTTTGTTTTTAATACAATCATCTATATGAGTATCCCATCTTGAAAAGAATCCTTCTATAAAATCATTATCACTTCCTCTTTTAATTGCTCTATTATGATACTCTTCTTTTAATTCTCTTTTTGGATAAACTAAATAATATTCTATGTTTCTTTTATTTAATTCATTTAATATTTCTCCATAAGTAGTTATTAAAACATAATCATATTTTTCTTTTAAAGCTAATACACATTCTACATATATATTTATCCAATTATTTATCTTTTTAAAATAACATGTATCAAAATCAATACAATTAATATTTTTATTTTTTATAAGATAACTTTTACCAATATTTGAAAAACCACTAATAATAACACCCATAATCAATTACTCCTTTTATTTCAAATATTATATCTATAATAAATATTATTTTCAATAGTGCAAAAACAAGTATAAAATGCATAGAATTAATTGGTGAATAATAATGTTTCAAACAAAACAAAACAATAGAATTAAATTAGTATTTATTATTAGTTCTACTCTATTATTATTTGTATTAATAAAAGTATTTTATATAGAAGTAATTGAATATAACAAACTATATGATTTAGCAAATGAATTATGGTCTAGAAATTTAACTGTTCAAGCAGACAGAGGAAAAATATTAGATAGAAATGGTAAAGTAATCGTAGATAATATTACTACAGTAGGATTATACTTAGTACCAACTCAAATTAAAGATAAAGAAAAAGTAAGTACAGAGCTTAGTAAAATACTTAATGTAAGTTATGAAGAAATGTACAAACATGTAAGTAAAAAAACATCTATAGAAAGAGTTCATCCAGAAGGTAGAAATTTAAGTCATGAAATCGCAGATAAAATTGAAGCATTAAATTTCGATGGAGTTTACCTTTTAAAAGAAAGTAAAAGAAACTATCCATATAAAGAAGTTTTATCTCATGTGATTGGTTACACTGGTATAGATAATCAAGGTTTAAGTGGTTTAGAACTTAAATATGATAAGATTTTAACTGGAACAAATGGTAATATTAAGTATTATAGTGATGGTAAAGGAAATAGGCTCTCTATGTCAGAAATATATGAAGAACCTATTAATGGTAAAGATGTATATTTAACAGTGGATTTAGATATTCAATTATCACTTGAAAATGAACTTAAAAATGCTTATGAGAAATATAATGCTGATGGAGCTATTGGTATAGTAATGAATCCAAATACAGGTGAAATATTAGCTATGACATCAATGCCATCATTTAATCCAGAAAACTATCAAAATTATAATGAAGAAATAATAAATAGAAATTTAGCAATATGGTCTAACTTTGAACCAGGTTCTACTTTTAAAATAATGACACTAGCTGCTTCTATAAATGAAGGTGTAGTAAATGTATTTGAAGATAAATTTAATGACACTGGAAGTATTAAAGTAGCTTCTTCTACTCTTCACTGTTGGAAAAGAAAAGGACATGGTTTACAAACATACGTACAAGTAGCTGAAAACTCATGCAACCCAGGGTTTGTTACTTTAGGACTTAAACTTGGTAAAGATAAATTATTTAATTATATTAATGAATTTGGATTTGGTAAAAAAACAGGAATAGATTTAAATGGTGAAGGAACTGGAATATTATTTAATAAAGATAAAATTGGTCCAGTAGAATTAGCAACTACTGCTTTTGGACAAGGAATAAGTGTAACAGCTATACAACAAGTTACAGCCGTTTCATCAGTAGTTAATGGTGGTATTCTATACACTCCATACATAGTTTCAAAAATAGATAAAGATAAAAATGAACCAATCATAAAAAGAAAAAATATTATAACAAAAGAAACAAGTGATTTAGTTAAATATGTATTAGAAAGCGTCGTAGCTAACGGAAGTGGAAGAAATGCTTATATTGAAAATTATAGAGTTGGTGGTAAAACAGGAACAGCTCAAAAAGTCGGTTCAAATGGTCAATATATGCAAGGAAACTATGTCTTATCATTTATTGGATTTATGCCATCTGATAAACCAGAATATGTTATATATATTGCATTAGATAATCCAAAAGGAGTTACACAATATGGTGGTGTTGCAAGTGCACCAATAGCAAAAAATGTATTAAAAGATATAATATCAATTTATGATTTAAAAGAAGATAAAAATGGAATACCAAAAGTTTATAGATGGGATGATATTGTATATGAAACAATACCTAGTATAATTGGAAAAACAAAAAAAGAAGCTTCTTCTCTATTAAGAAACTTCAAAGTTGAATTTGTAGGATCTGGTGAAACAGTAATAGATTCTTCACCAAATGAAAATGAAAGAGTCAAACAAGGAAGTACTATAAAAGTACTACTAAATTAAAAAAGTTCTAGTTTCTTAGGATTTTACTATTTCATATATTTAATAACATCACTTTTAGCATTTTCATAAGATGTACTTTCTGAAACAGTATAAATTACTCCATTAATTTCATCATAATTCTCTACTTTTGAAGAAATATTTATGTTATTACCATCTTTATCAGTAAATCCTTCAAATACATGATAATTGTTTTTAATAGAATTTTGACTTGGATGATAAGCTATGCCTGCTTTATATCCAACAGCCAAATCATATATTACTTCTTTATCTGCGTAATTAGATACTTTATTAATATCAGTATATGAAGGACCAATTCCTATAACAAGAACTCCTATAGCTGGAAAAACAGCATCAGCTACTTCCTTAAAAGTATCATCTTTAGCACAAATCAATGCAATAGTTGCAGCAGCATCAGTACCATTATATGTTGGAGTATATAATATTTGTTTATAGTTATTTTTAGCAACATCATCAAAAGTCATATTTTTAGTCATTGTGAAATACAAAGAAGTAAACACGTCACCTGCAGTAATTTTTCTAGTTTTTAAATTTAAAATCTGATTTGTTTTATTATCTCCAATAATTAATAATCCGTCGTAATCTTCATAAGTATAATCTGTTATACTATTTTCAATAAATTTAACTCCACTTCCATCATCAAGCTTTTTCAAGAATGTTTCTAACGTTGTACCTTCTTCTACTTCAAATGATTTACCATTAAGTGTAAATGTTATTGGATCTGGAGTAACACTACAATCTTCTACATCTGCTTTTTCACTAGTAACATCACCATTACTTTTAACATTTATACAGTAACCACGAATATACATCTTTCCATAAGCACTACCATCTTTATTATATGTTAGCTTTCCTTTTGTAACCTTTTCACCACTATAATCAAAATCAGTATCAGTTAAATCTATTTCTTCAAGATTTTTACCACTCATCTCACTTTTAATATAATAACTTTTAGCAGCATTTACTAAACTTCTAGCATTAGTTTCAGCAATACTTTTTCTTGATCTTTCTACCATACTAACAACATTAGGTATAGCAATAATTACAAGTATTGCAAGTATCGCAATAACAGCAAGTAATTCAACTAAAGTAAAACCATTTTTTCGTTTCATATTTTAATCACCTATTCTATGAAAATTATACCATAAAAAACTCTAAAAATTAAGTTAAAAAAATTGGATTATCTATATAATCCAATTTTATGCTTCATATCTTCATATTTCTTACGTGCGATTTCTCTAGTAAATTCTCTTCCTTCATCAAGAATTTTATCTATTTCATCACCATTTAAATATTCATAATATTTCTTTTGTATTTCTTCTATCTTAGAACAAACTGTGTCAGCTACTGCACGTTTAAATTCTCCATAGTTCTTTCCTTCAAATTCACTTTCTATTTCACTTACACTTTTACCAGTAAAGCAACCATAGATATTTATTAAATTTGAAATTCCAGGTTTATTTGCAGGATCAAATTTAACAACCATTTCACTATCAGTAGTAGCACTCATTATTTTCTTTCTAATAACAGCTAAATCATCTAATAATAAAATAACACCTTTCTTATTTTCAGAAGATTTACTCATCTTTTTAGATGTATCAACTAAATCATATATTTTATATGCTGATTCAGAAGTAAATAATGGTTCTGGTAAATTAAATGTATGACCATATTTCTTATTAAATCTTTCTGCTATATCACGAGCAATCTCAACATGTTGTTTTTGATCAACACCTACTGGAACATAATCAGCATCATAAATAAGAATATCAGCTGCCATTAATACAGGATAAGTTAATAATCCAGCAGAAAAATTAGCATTCTTACGACTTTTATCCTTGAATTGAGTCATACGAGATAACTCACCATAATATGTATTACACTCTAGGAGCCAAGAAACATTAGCATGATATTCATTTTCAGATTGAATATAAATCTTATTCTTTTTTGGATCAATTCCACATGCTAAATAAATTGCTATTAAACTTTTGATATTTTTATGTAGTTCTTCTCTATCTTGAGGAACAGTTATAGCATGCATATCAGCAACAAATAAATATGAATCATATTTATTTTGATTTTCAACCATTTGCTTTATTGCTCCAACGTAATTACCTAATGTAATAGCACCTGTTGGTTGAAGACCTGTTAACATTTTTTTCATATTATCACTCCCATAAAAATAATTATACATCAAATAAATAGATTTTTCATTATTTTTAATAAAATTTAATAAAACAAAAATAAGGAAAAACCTTATTAATATTATTAAAAATTAACGTGACATAGAACTTGTCATATATGGATAATATGTATTTAACAAAAATTCACTTGCTTCAGGACTTGTACCAGCCAAACAATCTCTTACATCATTTTCAGACATACAATTATCGTCTGCAATACTTTGAGAAAGTTCATTTTGATTATCTAAAAGATAATAACGTTTTAAACTTTCTATTCCACATTGTGGATCTTTTAATCTATAACCTGAAATTCCCCTGCTAGTAAGAGTCCTACCATCATAAATTTCAACACAATTTTCAAATGTTAATAAGCTTGCTCTTCTCGAAGTAGTAGCTGTTTTTTTATCAATAAAATTATCAGAACCTGGATACAAATCAGTACCTTTTCTATCTGGATATTCTTTATGGACTGAAGTTGAAAACATTTCTACACCAGCAGCATTATATATATGTTCATAAGAAGTACTGTCTGATTTAATAATACTAGAACCATCGTCTTTCATTTCTTTTTTACAAAATTTACTATTTTGTGATAAATTATAATTTGTATGTTCTCTATCTAATGATAAACTAGTAGAAGAAACTTCCTTAGATTGAACGTCATATCCCTTTTTGCATAAAGATGTTTTACTAAAAGTATATTTATTTTCTCCTTTATTAAAAGTAATTCTACATTCATTTTCAAAATGTAATTCACTATCATATCTATACGTTTCACTAAAAGTAAACGCAGGATTTCCAGCTCTATCAATTTCGCTGTTAATATAGCAAGGAAAACTTTTTCCTCCTAAATTAATCTTATCTAAAAAATCTCTTATAACTGAACTAGGAAAACCTTGCATTTCATTAGAAACTACTTTCATTTTAAAATTTTCAAATTCTTCTTCGCTATTAATAGTATATGCACTCATTTTTTATTCACATCCTTTATTATCTTAATTATAGCATAACAAAAACAAGAAAATCAATATTTTAGTAAAAAGCAATTTATAAAAAAGTTTACAATCATTTGTTTGTATGTTATTATATAAATGAGGTGGGAATAATGGAACAATTAACAGATAAACAAGAAAAAATATTAACTGTTATTAAAAAATTTATTGCAGAAAATGGATATGCTCCTACTATAAGAGAATTATGTAATTTATGTGGTCTTAGTAGTACAGCAACAATGTTTGTTCACTTAAAAAATTTAACTAATAAAGGATATATTAAACAAACAGAAAATAAATTTAGAACAATTGAATTAAATGTACCAAATGAGTATAGTAAAAATAATGATTCAGTTGTAGAAGTTCCATTACTAGGAAAAGTAGCTGCTGGTAATCCAATTGAGGCAATAGAAAATCCTGATAATTATTTCTCTTTACCAAAAGAATTAATACCTCAAAATAATGAAGTATTCACTCTTGAAGTAAATGGTGAATCAATGATAAATGTTGGAATATTTGATGGAGATATTGTTATAGTTAAAAAACAAAATGTAGCTAATAATGGTGAAATAGTAGTAGCATTAACTGATGAAAACGAAGTAACATTAAAAAGATTTTATAAAGAAAAAGATCATATTAGACTTCAACCAGAAAATGATTTCTTAGACCCCATTATATTACCAAATGTTAAAATTCTAGGAAAAGCTATTGGATTATATAGAAAAATATAACAAAATAAAAGTTGCTAACTAAAGCAACTTTTTTTTATTTAGTAAAAATCATATAAATCATAAATGCCATCATTAATACATATACAATAATTCCATTTATTTGATCACTACGTCTACCCTTATCGCCTATTCCAATAGCCATAGATATTAATACACCACCAATAAGTCCACCCAAATGAGCAGAAACATCAATACCAGGTATTACTAATCCAATAACTAAGTTTAATAAAATAACAGGTACAACTTGACTTCTTAAAAGTCCTTGTAATGTAGCTCTATAATAATATGTAAAATATGCTATGCTACCAAGTAATCCAAATATCGCCCCACTAGCACCTATACTAAACACATTACTGTCCATAAATACACATGAGAATATATTGCCAAGAATACCACTTAAGAAATATATAAGTAAAAATTTACATTTACCATAATACTTTTCTACTTGAGGACCTAAAATATATAAAGCATACATATTAAATGCTATATGAATGATATCAGCATGTAAGAACATAGAAGTTATTAAAGTATAATATTTTCCACTTCTAAGACTCATATAATTATTAGCTAAATTATAAGATAAACTTCCATCTCCATCATATAAAAGCATATATAAATATACCATAATATTAAGTACAATTAATGCATAAGTAACAACAGGTTTTTTAGGACTAAATATCTTAGCTAACTTTTTCTCGTTCTTTATTGTTTTTTGATTCATATCCTCAGTTAATTTAAAGAACTCCACTGGATCAACTTGATCACTTAAATCAGCATCTTTAACTTTAGGAAAGAATTCACCAACAAATTTATTAGATTTAAAGTCATTTATTTCATCAACTTTAATAGTCTCAATATTTTTAGTATCAAATACTTTAACACTCTCTCCAGTATCTAAAAGTAAATTTAACATATTCATATTAAATGAAAGAGTACTTTTTTTAATACTTTTCATAATACTTTGTGCTTTATAAGTATCAGTTTTTAATTGTTCTTCATTATGTATATAATTAACATTTATTCTAATTAATTTTAAATCACTTTCCATATTTTCAAGCCAAATTTCATTTTCAAGGCCATTTATAATAACAGGTTTATAATCTTCTTCAGTTATAAAATAATGTAATATTTTAAGTATTATATCATCTTTTTTATTAATTTTTATATTCATTATAACTTCCTTTCATTAATATTATTTTACTATTAATCATATTATTAGTAAAGAGGTGAAAAATATTAAAAAACATATAAAAAACATATTATTATTCTTAATTATTCTTCTGTTTTGGTTACTTAGTGGACTTATTTTTAAAGTAGATAATAGTTATTATAGTTTACTTAATCTTCCATCATTTACTCTTTCAGGTAAAGTAATAAGTATTTTATGGTTTATAATTTATATCTTAATTACTTTAAGTATTATTAAAATATCTAAAAAAGTAAATATCTTTAAAAATAATGATTATGCTTATATATTAGTTACTAATTACATAGCAAATCAATTATTTATGTATTTCTTTTTCTACTTAAAAAGTCCATTTTTAGGTTTCGCTATCACTACAGTTATTTTATTATCTACTATATTTTTATTTATCGAAACCAAGAAAATATCTAAAAAAGCTTCATACTATCTTATACCATATATAGTTTATAGTATTTATGCTTTCATCCTAATGAGTACTACATATTTTATGAATTTTTAAACATATCTAAAATCTCATAAAATTCTTTTTCAGGTTTAACTTGAAATTCCATCCATTCTCCTGTTCTTGGATGATTAAAACCTAAATATTCAGCATGTAACATTTGACCATAATCATTAATTATTTTTCTTCTTCCATATACAGGATCATTAACAATTGGATAACCTATATATTCCATATGAACTCTAATTTGATGAGTTCTTCCAGTTTCAAGTATTAACTCAATTAATGTAGCTTTTTTATATCTTTCAAGTACTGTGAAATTAGTAACTGCATTTTTAGCATTAACATCACTAACACACATTTTCTTTCTATCAGTTTTGCTCCTTGCTATAGGGGCATTTATTTTACCTTTATTATTCTCAATCACACCGTGAACTAATGCAATATATTTTCTTTTAATAGTTTTATTTTTAAAACCAAGAGATAAAATTCTATGAGCTTCATTAGTTTTAGCAATCAATAATATACCAGAAGTATCTTTATCGATTCTATGAACTATACCACATCTTTCAGTGCCTTCTTCATCACTTAAATCTTCAGTATGAGCCATTAAAGCATTAACAAGTGTACCAGAATAGTTTCCACTACCAGGATGAACAACCATACCACTTTTCTTATTAACAACAATTATATCATCATCTTCATATAAAATATCAAGAGGTATATTCTCAGCCTTAACATCAGTATCAACACTTAAATCATTAATAGTAATTTTATCTCCTTCTTTTAAAGCATATCCACCTTTAACGATACTTCCATTAACTAAAATTTTACCACTTTTAATATTCTTTAAAATAAAATTTCTACTCTCACCTAAAACTTCAGTTAAATATATATCTAATCTCTTTAAACTATTTTCTTCTCCAACTATTAATTCTTTCATACTTCTCCATCCTTAAATAATATAATTATCATTAAAAATACTCCAATAGTTATAAATATATCAGCAACATTAAATATTGCAGCTTCATAACCAAATATTTTAAAAGATAAAAAATCAACCACATATCCTCTAAATATTCTATCAATTAAATTTCCTAAAGCACCACCCAATATTAAAGTAAGTGATAACAATGTAATATTATTATCATAATTCTTTTTTATCTCACGAATAATATAATAAATCAAAAATATAGTTATTAATATAAGAATTATCATATTACCACTCATTATTCCAAAAGCAGCCCCAATATTCTTAATACAAGTAAGACTTAAAAAATTATCAATAATAACTTTACTATTATTAACACCAATATTATCGATAACTAAATATTTTATTAATTGATCAAAACCAACTAATAAAAACACTACAAAAATAATTAAATATATTTTTTTCTTCATTAGAATATTATATCAAATTTTTTACGATATATCTATCAGAATAACATCTTCTCCCATTTTTTTAATTTGTGAAAATTTAATATTTAATTCATTAGTATTAGAGAATAAACTTCTCATAAAATTACATTTTTCAATAACAAAATGTACCATATATCCATTACTGTCAAATTCTACATCAATAATTTTACCTACTCGTTTTCCATCTCTAATATTAATAATATCTTTTTTTTGTAACTCTGATAATTTCATACTAAATTATATTATAAAATTAATTTTTTAACACTATTTAATGCACTACTTTCTATTCTAGATACTTGTGCTTGACTAATATTAAGTTCACTCGCTAATTCAGCTTGACTCATACCATCAACATACCTTTTAACTATAATAGTTCTTTCTCTATCTTTAAGTCTATTTAATGAATCTTTTAGAAGAATTAAATCATTTACATTAACATTCTTACTGTCTTCAAGTTGATCTAATAAATATATAGTATCTCCTCCATCATTATAAATTGGTTCAAATATACTTACTGGATCACATAAAGAATTTAATATATTATATAACTCATATTCACTTATATTAAACTTAGTACATATTTCTTCATTAGAAGGATATCTTAAGTTCTCTCTTAAATATTCCTCTTTATAATTAATAATCATATAAGATAATTCTTTAACACTTCTAGATATTCTAATTTGACTATTATCACGTATATATCTCTTAATTTCTCCTTCAATCATAAATACAGCATAAGTACTAAACCTAACATCATAATTTAAATCAAAGTTATTAATAGCTTTTATAAGCCCTATAACACCTATTTGAAACAAATCATCTAAATTATCACACTTATTATGATACTTTCTCAAAATGCTTAAAACTAGTCTTAAATTACCTTCTACAAGAGTATTCTTAACATCCTTTTCACCATTCTTATATTTTTTAAACAATTCAATCATTTCTTCATGCTTTAACACAACTAAATTACTAGTATTAATACCATTAATCTCAACTTTATTTTTAGCCATAAAAAATTCCTTTCAATTTATATTGAAAGGAATTAACATTTTTTATTCACTAATCTAATTTAATATTATTAGCTAAAACTTTTAATATATCTGCATCCTTAACTTGTTTAATATAATGATTTCCATTTTCATCAGTTTCATCTTTTACAAATGCAAATCTTCCAGTAAAATCTTCTCCATCATCAGTTAATTCAGATGCAAAATAATAAGTATCACCCTTATATGAAGCTTGTCTAACAATCAAGAATGAAGCTCCATTCTCTAACTTAAAAACTTTATTAGTTAAATTTTCCATACCCTTTTTCCTCCTTATTTACCTAATGAATTTCCTAAATCATTAGCTTCATCAAAATACCAAGTAAAATCATCTTGATTATCATTAATAATTGTATTATTTAAATTATCTAATTCACCAGCATTTAAATCTCCTACTGCATCAGTATAAGATTGTTCTTCACCAGTTTGTGGTAATGTAGCATCTTGTTTTAAATCATCTTCAGTAACTTTAGATAATCCATTTTCATCTTTTTCTAAATCTCTATGATCTTGTTCGCTAACTTTACCATCATCATGTAAATAAGCATCTCCAGAACTTGTAACTTCTACTCCTGTAGATTCATTATAAGCTGATTCGCCTTCTCCTAATCTAATGCCAGTGTCATTACTGGGAGTTGGTGTAGGATCTGGTGTAGGAGTTGGATCCGGTGTTGGTGTAGGATCTGGAGCTGGAGTTGGATCTGGTGTAGGTGTTGGATCAGGATTTGGGTTTGGATTTGGATTTGGTGTAGGATTAGGTTTATTATCATCAATTGTATTATCCTCTTCTTTATCCTTGTCTTGATCTTGGTCCTTATCTTGATCTTGATCCTTTTCAGTATCTTGAGAAACTGTAATATTTTGAGTAATATTAGTTATTTTTAATTTATCATGTAATGTTGCTAAATGATAAGCAACACCAGTAACACCAACAGCATTTAAGAATCCAATAGCAGCAAATACTACTTTATCCCACTTAGATAATAATGCAGGTTTAGCATCGTCTACTTCTTCAACTTTTTCACGTTCATTTTCAGTTTCTGTTTCAGGAGCTTCAGGTTTTTCTCCTAAGTCAGTTAATTCATCTCCAGTAACAGGAGCATCTAAAGCATCAGTATTGTCTTTATTTTCTTCTGGATTATTAAGTGGTTCACCTATATCAGTTAATTTTTCTTCTCCTTCAGTTGGAACACCTACAGGAATAAATGCAGCACCTAAATCATCTTTATTTTCTTCAGATGGTTCTACATTAGTTAATGTTTCATCATCTGTAGGAGCAATTGGAGCACCAATATCAATTAAATCTTCTTCATCCAATTCAGGTTCAGCTGGAACAGGAGTAACAATAGTATTGGTTAAATTCTCTTCTGGAGTTTCCTCTAGAGGTTTATCCATTTCTTCAGTTTTATCTAAATCTTCTGTATTTGGTAATTTACCACCATGTTTTAAAATTTCCATTTCTTCTGTTAATCTTTGTTCATCAACAGCATAAGTATCTAAAGCATCTTTATAATTCTTTAGACTAGCTTCATTAGCAGCTAATCTTTGTTCTAAGAAGAATTTTCTTTCAGGTGCAATATCAACTGTACGAGGAGTATAAGGAATTCCAGCTTTAGCAAGTTCATCTAATAATTCTTGAGTTGGATTTCCAAGCTCAATATTAATAGCTTTGTTTTCAGCTTCTAAGCTAGCAATCATATTATTCGTATTTCTAATATCAAATCTTACTCTATTTCTTTCTCTAAAATCAGCAGAGAATTGATCTTTTTTAGCTCTTTCTTCAATATTAATTCTCTTAATATCTTCATATACTCTATCAGTAAATTTATCAATTGTACTAGTTACTTCAGCAATATCTGCAAAACTAAATTCAATTTCATCTTTACTTTTAAATTTACCACCATCACGAGTAATGCCAACTAACATATCAGTTCCAATAGCATTAGCTTCATTTTTTAATTCATCAATTTCTTTCCAAGTACTACTTAATTCATCAAAGCCAATCTCATCTAAATCAGAATACTTGCTAATTATTTCATTATATCTTTCTTCAATATTTGCTAACTTTTCTTTCATTATTTAGCCTCCTTTTTATTTCTTAATAACATTTTAATTTGATATCTTATTTCACCATTATTATTAATGTCAGATAAAGATGTAACTTTATATCCTTTATCATTAAATATTTTAATCATTTCTTCTTCAGTTACATATTCAGTACTTAAATCTTCATAATCTGAAGAACTACTTGTTCCAAGTATTTGTTGAAGTTTAATTTTAGTTTTAGTTTCAATATTTCTTGTTCTACCATCATTTATTTTAGGATTTTTAGTAGACCAATCAGTCCATTGACTCCATTTAGATGCATTTGTTTTTGTAGCACTTGCATAACCTTTTGGAGCTACAGCTGTATATTCACTAGTAGTACTCTTAGTTGATTTATACCACTTATAAGCAGTTGACTTAGTAGCAGTATCTTTAACAGCTCCAGCTACAGGAGCTTCAGTATAATAAACTTTTTCACCTTTAGCTTCACTAGCACCAGATGGATAATATTTTCTTCCACCCTCTTCTTCAATTTTATACCAATTATAATATTTTCTTGTTGCTGTTTGACATTGAACTGTATCAGTTGTCTTACATGCTACTTCACTAGCAGTACTCCATTTACCATAAGTATTACATTTAACACTAGCAGAAGCAACTTTATTTGCTATAACACTTGAAGTTGAATCACCTTGTTTAACACAACTATAGAATTTATCAACTTGTTTATCATAAGCAGTATTATTTCCTTTACCACATTCTTTATTTGGTTGATAAACAACTAAATCACTATTAACATCTGTTTTACAAGCATAATATAATGTTGGTTCAAATGTATCAACTGCAGTTCTATATCTATAGAATGTTTTAACAACTCCACCATCATAATTTGGATATCCAGCAATTTCAGTAGCACTGAATGCCTTTTCTCCATTAGTTCCTAATGCATATACTTTTTTACTACTAGAAGTATACCATTTATAAGCTTCAGTTGTTTTAGTTTTTTCATCATTTAATTTATATTCATCATTTGGTGCAGCAGCATAATACTCTTTAATATCAGAAGCATTAGTACTAGTACCAGTAGTTGCATAATATGTATTTTTAACAACATCCCAAGTATATAATTTATCTCTATATCTGTAATAATTTGTAGTAGCTAATGTTTTATAAGATTTATATTTAATATCATTTTTCCATAATTCTTCAACACTACCAAGTTGAGAATTTGATGTTGATTTTAATGCTTGAGGCATATATTTGAAATCAATATAACTTGAATCAGCCACAACATCATTCAAATTACCTTCAGCTAAATCACCATATTCTTTATCAGAATTCTTATCACTACAAGATAACCAAGGTGTATAATGTAATGTTCCATTTTCTAATCTACAAACTCTAATATAAGTATTTTCAACACTACAACTACTAAAGTTAGTAGGATTAACTAAACCTTTATCAATTAAAATTTGTAAATTAACTTGATTACATTTTCCATTAGAATTAGGTATTTCATCATTATTATTATCATAATACAATTTACCAGCATCTAATAATGTCTTCTCATAATCAAATACCTTCGGTTTGTCTACTGTTCCTCCACCATTATTTCCTTTATTGCAACTCTTAATCAAGAAAAATACTATAACGATAGCAATAAGGATAAGTACAATAATTAATAATTTTTTTGATAAACCAGAGCCATTTTCACCGTTTTCATAGCCATAGTCATCATAATTATTTGCCATTTTCTTTCCTCCATCTGACTTTTGTCATATTCTACATAGTATTTTAGCACAATTCATAGTATAAAAACAAGATATAAATTAAAAAAATATGACAACTAAAATCATATTTTCATAATCAATTTCAAACGTTTAATTACTTTCTTCTCTATTCTAGAAATATATGACTGAGAAATGGCTAATTTATCAGCTAAATCTTTTTGTGTCAACTCCTTTTTTCCAAACAATCCATATCTAAATTCAATTATCTCTTTATCCCTTCCACTTAAATTCTTAACCTCACGTTCTAATAATAATTTATTATCTTTATCCTCAATAGCCTTCTGTATAATATCTTCATCTGTTCCATAAATATCTTCAATATGTAACTCATTACCTTCATTATCAAAATTAACTGAGTCTTCAAAACTAACTTCATTATTTCTCTTTTTATTTTTTCTTAAAAACATAAGAATTTCATTATCAATACATCTAGAAGCATAAGTAGCTAACTTAATATTTTTATCTAATTTGTATGTCTTAATCCCTTTAATTAATCCTATAGTTCCAATACTAACTAAATCTTCTAAATCATACATAGAATTAGTATATTTTTTAGAAAGAAAAACAACTAATCTTAAATTATGTTCAATAAGCTTATTTCTAGCATCTAAGTCCCCCATATTACTTTTTCTAACTAAATCTTCTTCTACCCTTTTAGGTAAAGGTGGTGGCAAAATATCAGTACTTCCAATAAAGAACACATCATCACTTCTAAAAAACTTATCAAGTATTTTTTCTATCATATTCCCTCCATTAATTTATAATTTAATAAACAATTAAAACCATTAAACTTTTTATTTATAACACCAACAACCACATCATTACGTTCTCCAATCCCATCAATATAAACCTTTCTAGGTTTAAAACACTTAATCAAAGATTCACTATCAATAGTCTTATAAGGAACTAAATAAAAATCTTCATCAACATCTTTATTAATGATTATAACTTTCTTATTACTAAACGGATCAATTAAAGAATTACCACTATCCATAAAACCATTTAAATATATAATTTTACCATTATTCAAATATATATTTACTCTATATCTATAATTAATAATATTCTTTAAATTATATGTAAAAAACTTATAAACTTTCATAATAACTGGTATTAATAATATACAATAGTTATATTTTATTAAATTTAATGATTTAAAATACAATAAACATCCTCCTAAAAAGAAAGATAAAATATAAAAATAAATAATATTCTTAATATATTCTTTAAAATTAATATACCCATAGGCCACAAATATCATAATAGAACACAATATAATTTTAAACATACTAAGAGTAAAATTATTCATATTAACAAATAAATATATTATAGAAGCTTCACCTATCAAACAAGAAAATATAATTCTTATTCTTTTAGTATTTAGTTTCATTATACTTTTAAGAATAGACAATAAAATATAATCAATAACAAAATTCAAAAATATTAACTCATCTATATATATCATTTAATCACCATTAAAATTATAAATAAAAAAGTATGCATTTTTTGTCGAAATACATACTTTATTTAAATAATTACATTTTTAATTCAAGACTAAATCCTTCACGTTCTTGATCCCATCTATCAAGTTCTCTGTCTTCAAGCATTCTATCATTTTCACTTTCTAATCTATTATAGAATTCCCAATATTTTCTTTCTTCTCTTAACACTTTTAATGAATATTCATTATCATCATTTCTTCTTAAATATTTTTTCTCATACATATTATATGCAAATGGACTATTTCTTTTAGGAATACCATAATCTCTAATAAAAAGTCCAAAATCTCTAAGTCTTCTCATACTTGTATAAGAACTATTTTGAGAAGCACGAATCAAATGATAAAATAATGAAACAGAAGATTTATATAAATCCATTTTATCAAAATCATAATTTTCACAATTATCAATTGTAGTTCTTAAATAAGAAACATAATCAGTTACATCTTTATGACTTTCAAATCTAGTTGCTAAATCTCTAAAAAAACTATAATTTTCTTCTTCAGCATATTTAAAAAGCAAACTTTTAATTGTAGAAGGTTGTAAGAATATATCATTATATCTATATAATATAGGTAAATATCTAATTGGTAAATCAACTTCATCACTACGAGTAAAATAAGCAATATTAATATCAGGATAAAAGTCATTACTAGTTATAATTCTATCTTTAAGAACTCTTTCTAATTCTTCTTCATCAAATTGAACAGTAAAATCATCAAGTGAACTAATAGTTGTTTTAGGAGTTAACATATGGTATCTATGATATTTAGCTTTAATTGAACGCTTATCAATATGTACAACACTAACATTTCCACTAATAATAGTACTCTTCTTTGATTTATTAGATTTTCTTAAATCATCCAAAAAGTCATTATAATCATCTTTATCCATAATAACTTCCATAGAATCTAAATATTCTACAATCATATATCTATTATCTTCAGGTTGAAATTTTAAATTACCAATATTCATATATTCCCCCTATAAAACTGGCTATATTATACCAAAAAATGCATTAAAAGTCAATTTTTACTTTACTTAAATGAATTTTTATGTTAAATTATATGTGGCTTAAAAAGAGGAGGCAAGTTTAAAAATGGCAAAAAATATATCAAATAGAAAAAATATGAGTTCACAAAATAGACCATTCTCAGAAAAGGCAACTAAAAAAACTCAAAAAGTTAATCTACAAACTGTAGTTGTTGATGGAAAGAAAGCTAGACTTTCAGCAAAAGAAATCAGAACTAACAAAAAGAATAATTAATTGAGTGTAAAAACTTGATTTTTTATTGCATTAAAAATGGCACTTCATTTGAAGTGTCATTTTATTATTTCTTGTTCTAAAACTAAATCAATATCATAATGTTTTTTTACTTCTTGTTTTATATAGTCTATTAGGTTAATAACATCTTCAGACTTAGCTTTTCCATTATTTATTATAAAGTTAGCATGTATCGTACTAATACTAGCTCCTCCAATAGAATAACCTTTTAGCCCTAAATCATCTATTAACTTTCCTGCACTAAATCCTTCAGGATTTCTAAAAACACTACCATTAGAAGGATGAGTTAAATCTTGTGACTTACGTCTAGCTTCCATCTTTTCAATAATAAAAGATTTAAGTATTTCTTTGTCACCCTCTTCTATTTTAAATGTTGCATCTAAAACTATAATATTTTTATTTTCTTTTAACATAGATGTTCTATAATCAAACATCAAATCACTATTTTTTAATTCTTTAATTTTTCCATTTTCTAAAACAGTACAAGATTCTAATACATTAGATATAGAACTTCCATAACATCCAGCATTACCGCACACACTACCACCAATAGTTCCAGGAACACCACATGCCCACTCTAATCCTTTATATCCAAGATTAGATATATTATTAGCAAGTTTATTAATCATACAGCATGATTCAGCAATAACTTTATCATCTTTAATTTCATAATTATCAAAGCCTTCTAATTTAATTACAACTCCATCATAATAAGAAGGTAAAATTATATTAGAACCATTACCTATAACAAACCACTTAAATTTATATTTATCTAACACATCAATTACTTTTTTTAATTCTTCAGTATTTTTAATAGATAAAAATACTTTAGCAGTACTTTCTAATTTATAAGTATTATAATTAGATAAATCAAAATCTAATTTTACATCTAATATTTTATTTAGTTCTTCTATCATTATTTCAAGTACTCTTCTATCTCATCACTACCAGATTTATATTCAACAATTCTACCATTATTTACTCTAATTAAAGTTAAACCATTAATTTTTAAATCATTAATAGATGATGCATCTCTATTTTCATCTTCACTCATATATTTAGAGTTACCATCTTTACTCATATCAACTTTATATGTTCTTGTTTCACTACTAGCAAGTAAATTATTTATATAAATATCACTAGTAAAATTACTACTATAATTATCAAATAAAACATAATAGTTATCTTCACTTCTATTTAATATTTCACCTACCATAATATACTCATTACTAATAATAGTTTCTCCTGTTTCTGGTTTAGTATATCCAGCTTCAAATACACCTAACTTTTCCATACCAAACATCATCAAATACATTAAAACCATTGCAATTAATACACCTAAAACTGTTTTAACTGCACTCATTAATTTATTATCAGTTTCAATTTCTTTAGACTGATTTCTTACTCTTTTTGGTTGTTTGTACTTAACTTGCATCTTATTTTTTGCCATTTTTATCATCTCCGTACTCAAATTATAGCATATTTTAGGGAAATGTACCATTTATTTGTTGATTTTTACTATTTTTTAGTATATAATTTATTTACGTATTTAAGTGGCAGTGCTATAAGGAGTTATAACGTGTTTCTTGAAATTTACTAGTAACCTCTGCCAAGGCGAAAATAATAATAGAAACTCCCTATAATGAAAATAGTGGCCTTTTAATACAAAAATATTTTGTAAAGGAGGAACAAATACTATGTCAAGATATACAGGTCCTGTATTCAAGAAATCAAGAAGATATGGTTTTTCTACACTTGAAACTGGTAAAGAATTAAGAAAGAAACCTACTGCTCCTGGAATTCATG
>OIZT01000156.1_pt1 | contig 49330 bp, 61 predicted proteins | sample 1588611 | NCBI WGS metagenome assembly OIZT01 (sample SAMN03283278) | human gut metagenome | biome: human-associated habitat; material: feces | host: Homo sapiens | place: Peru | collected 2012
GTATGCTCGGAAGGGCGGGGAATCTGTGAACAGCTTTATAAATAGGGCCATTGCGGAAGCGATGGAACGGGAAAAGCGGTAGAAAGTTTGGGCGAAGTTATGCCTTGAATCCGTTGTCAAACAAATGGCGGGTAGCGAATGCGCTGCTTAGGTGTGGCCCTGAAAGTCGTTTGAGGATTACCCTCTAGGTTTACGCTGAGAAGATGACCTGTAGGGCATGATTATGGATGTGGAATTGTGAACAGTGTGGTGGCTAGGGCAGGAAGGTTCCCAGGCGTGGCCGTCCTGTTTCGTCTTGCCTGTATGCATAGACAGTTCATTGGTACAGCAGATCTTGCTCTGCACCTGCCTTTGTGCACATCTGCTAGTTTTATGTGAACATTTGTTTTGAAAACAGAAGCTCGGGTGAAAAAGGTACTGTGAGCATATGAGGATGTACGTGCGGCGGCGGTGAGCCCAAAATAGGCCTAGTTTTGAAAAATTTTTAATGGATTTCATTCATATTGCCTGCCGTGGGGCAGGTGGATTCCTCGTGGGCATAAAAGTCTAGAGAAATCGTTACTTTTTATCAACAGAAAAAGCAATTAAAAAAACGACTACGAATGAAAAGTGGGAGATTGAACATTTCACGATACATTCACTACGGATGTGATTGTGCGGCGGTTTTTCAATTCATGCCAGCAGTTGGAGAATGGGCTTTGCGAAAAGATTATATGCATTTACTTTTACTTTTTGTTTGGCTAACCCTACAATACTGAAAAGTATACATTTCTGCTTGACAAAATGGCGGTATGATGGTACTATTCTACCGAACTTGTGGGCAATATTTTATTGCGTGTTTATTGCGTATTGAATTCTGAATTTGTTCAGAAAATCCCACAGTTTCGCTTGATACATCAATGCTTGTATACAGAAAAGTTTCAAAAACAGGAGCAGATTTCCCCTGCTAAGGGAGTAGGCGTCTAAAAAGCGCGCGAGGGTTCAAATCCCTCTCACTCCGCCACGTAAGAACACCGCAAGGCTTTTGGCTATGCGGTGTTTTTGCTATATTCTTCGCTGTAGGGGAGTAGATCATTATGAATATGGATTTCAAAAGAGCGATATGGGCTATTTTGCTGTCACTCCTGCTGACTGCCTGCGCAAAGCAGACCACTGTCCATCTTTCGACTACGGAGCCAGACCCACCCATTTCCCAGACAGAAACGGTTGCGCAGGCCGAAACACCTACCTACATTCTGAACACCGCTTCCAAGAAGATCCATCTTCCCGGCTGCGGGAGTGTGGCGAAGATCAAGAATACGAACAAGGAAGACTACTCTGGCCCCCTTTCCGATTTGGAGGACCAGGGATATACCCGCTGTGGGAGCTGTAAGCCGGAATAGAAAAACGCTGTGCGTCAGGTTTTCCTACGCACAGCGTCTCCTTTTAAGGTTCTTCAAAATAGGATACAAAGCCCAAGGTCATATAATCCAGGTACACCTGCTTGTCAGGAGTCCTGCCCATGGTGACACGGTGACAGGTGACTTGCCAGACAGGGGAGCCTTCGAAGGTGGCTGCCTTGATTTCAAATACGTGGTTCCAGCTCCGGCCCTCCATATAGGGCGTTTCCCTTGTGAAGCGGATCAATTCCAGTTTGCGGAAGTGGAAAGTGGGGAAGGCGTTCTGGATGCAGGCTTCAAACAGAGCCTCCGCATCCCGCACGCTGCCAAGCTCAAAGGTATTGCGTATCATTGCACCGTAATCTTCCATAAAGGTACCTCCTTACAGCTTTTGATAGGTTTTATCCAGAAATTTTTGGCTGTTTACAATGACTCGGGTATGGGTGCCGTGGCCAATTTCACCAGCCTCGTCGGTGACACGCAGGGAGAAGGTGATTTTCTTCCCCTCTACGGCAGTGACTTCTGCATTGGCCCGGACCTCCAGGCCGACAGGAGTTGCGCTGGTGTGGGCAATATTCAGCTCGGTTCCCACGGTTGTCTGCCCCTCAGGGATGCAGGCGGCAATGGCGTTGCATGCGGCGCCCTCCATCAGGGCAGCCATGCAGGGTGTGGCGTAGACCAGCAGCTCACCGGAGCCCACCTCCTGGGCGGTGTCTTCTTTTTCAACCTGGGTGACGGCTTCACCCTTCATTCCAACGGTAATATCCATGGGGAATTCCTCCTGTTTCTGTTTTCTTCAATATAGCGCAGCCCGGGGAAAATGTCAATGGAAAGGGCTTGCGTTTATCGGGAATTTTCCGTATAATGACCCTCAGATAGGAGGAATTCCATTGGGGTATCAAAGTAATTCTGCCCGTCCAGTGGCTTTGGGCGGTGTACTGGCCGCTCTTGGGCTGTGCGTCATGTGCCTGGGCAGCGTAACGGGGATCGCAACCTACGTGTCGCCTATGTTCTGCGCGCTTCTATTGGAGGCAGTGCTGAATATATGCGGAGCCCGGATGGCCTGGGCGTGGTATGGGGCAGTGGCTGTGCTGTCGCTGCTGCTGGTAACGGACCGGGAGGCGGCCTGGGTATTTGTGTTTCTGGGTTACTATCCCATCATCAAGCCCTGGTTGGACCGAAGGCGGATGAAATATTTGTGGAAGGCCTTGCTCTTCAATGGCCTGGTGGCACTGCTTTACTGGCTGCTGATTCGGATTTTCGGCTTGGCAGACTTGGCCCAGGAATGGGAGACAATGAGCCTGTCCCTCATGGCGTTGCTGCTGATATTGGGAAATGTGAGTTTTTTCCTCTTGGATAAGGTCCTTGAAAAGCCTTTTTTTCGAAAGCTGGGGCGGTATGGGCGCTGAATGGGAACTATATATCCTGCTCTGCGGAGACGGAACCTACTATACCGGTATTGCCCGGGATGCGGATAGACGGCTGGAAATGCACATGGGCGGCAAAGGTGCCAAGTATACCCGGGGCCGTGGCCCCCTGCGGCTGGTCTATCGAGAACGCTGCCAGGATCACAGCCAGGCTTTGCGACGGGAGCTGGAAGTGAAAAAGCTGACCAGACCCCAGAAGGAAGCCCTGATAAATAGCATGACCCCACGGTCAGAAAATGCTGCCGTGGGGGAGCGTTTGGGTTCTCATAAAAACAGATAGATAAGCATGGTGGTCAGGGCCGTATTGCTGCCGTCTTTGCAATCCCCGGAGATGAGCAGAAGCAGCAGCACCACGATCAGGTCCTCTGTGTCCAGCCCGGCAGGGAGAAGATTTCCCAGGAAGTGCCCGATATTCCCGCTGCCGGAAGGTTTATGGATTTTCGGCGGTTCCGGTGGCGGCGTTGGAGGGCACGGCGGGTCCGATATGCTGTGCTTTTTATAGGTTCCGTCGGGGGCCGGAATGTAGCGGTTATACATGTCCGTTCCTCCTTATGGAAGCTTTAAGGCTCCGGATTCCAGCAGTCCTGAGGCTTGCTGGGCGATTTTTGCGGCCCGCATGGCTTTTTCCAATTTCTGAATTTTCTCCCGGCTGATGAAGGGGCAGAGGGCATTCAAAAGGGCCTGCTGTTCCTTTTCAATGCGGGTACTCCGGGTGAAGCTCGTCAGAGCCTTCACCATGGCCATGTCCATTCCGCCGTCCCCCAAAGAAGACGGCAGAGGAGGAGACCCAGAGGGCTTTTCCGGCACCTGCGGGGATTCCTCCTGGCCCATGGACTGAGCCAGGGCCATAATATCCGCCATCATTTTGGGATTTCCCAGGATGGCCCCCAGCTGGTCCTCTATTTCACTCATGGGTTTTTCCTCAGCTGCTCCAGCAACTCTTTCGCCTCTGGGGTGGCGAGAAAGGCGTTGATGGTGTTTCGAGCCCCGGATAGGTCCCCCTGGGCGGCTTGCTCCATGGCCCGGCGGAGTCCCTTGGCGTTTTGCTGCTGCAGCAGGGCTTTCAGTTGGGCCGCCTCCGGGGCGTTGGCGATCCGCTTGGCTTCTGCAATGGCCTCCGGATTGGAAATGGGATCTTCCATAGACAAAACCTCCTTGCCCGTTTTTATAAGGATATGCGTGAGGACGGCGAAAATTTCATTCAAAAAGAAAAATCTTTCCTACGGTAGAATTCTTTAAAAAGGTATGCTATAATAATTTGACGTAAAAAATAGAGGCGGATAAAGAGGACAAAGAGCTATGCGGATTTTGATTTTGTCGGATTCTCACCATGGGATGAATTTTATGGAGGAGTGTGCTTTTCGGCTGAAGCCGGACTGCATTCTTCACTTAGGGGACTATTACGCGGATGGCTTTGACCTGAAGCAGGAATTTCCCAAGGCAGAATTCTATCAGGTGCCGGGAAATTGCGACGCTTACGGCTGCTCACCGGACAAGCCCCTGATCCTGATGCCCAAAATCGGCGGACTGAATATTTATATGACCCATGGTCACCGCCACAATGTGAAGTTGACCACGGCCCTGCTTCTCCGGGATGCCCGGAACTGCGGGGCGGATATCGTGCTCTACGGCCACACCCACATCCCGGAGTGCTATCAGGAGAAGGATGGGCTCTGGGTCATGAATCCCGGCAGCGCGGGCTATGGGCGTACGGCGGGACTGCTGGAAATTGAAAACGGCAAGGTGATACAGGCAAAAATTCTGACGGATTCGGACTTGGAGGGATTGGCATGATCCTGGCGCTGAACATCGGTAATACGAACATCACCATTGGTGCCATCAAGGGGAAAACCATCGCCTTTCAGGCCAGGCTCCGGACGGACCCAACCAAAACCTCTGACGAATACGCCATTGATCTGAAAATGCTCCTGTCCATCCGGGATATTCCTACATCCGAGATCGATGGGGCCATTGTTTCTTCCGTAGTGCCCCAGGTGCTCAATGCCATGAAGACAGCTCTGCGGAAGCTCTCCTTCAAGAATATCCTGGTGGTTGGCCCTGGCATCAAAACGGGGCTCAACATTCGCATTGACAATCCGGCCCAGACCGGAGCAGACCTGGTGGTGGGTTGTGTGGCAGCTTTAAAGCTGGAGGCTCCGCCGTTGATCGTCATCAATATGGGCACTGCTACCACGCTGATGGTTTTGGACGGCAATGGCGCTATGATCGGCGGCAGTATCTGCCCCGGTATCCGCATCTCCATGGAGGCCCTGACGGACCGGGCGGCTCTGCTTCCCGGCTTGCAGCTGGACCAACCCAAGCGTACCATTGGCAGGAATACCATCGAGTGTATGCGCAGCGGCATTATGGTAGGTGCCGCTGCTATGATCGATGGATTGGTATCCCGGATGGAGGAGGAACTGGGCGCTCCCGCCAAGGTCATTGCCACCGGGCGCATTGGCCAGTATGTGGTGCCTTTGTGCAAGACGCCCATTCGTTATGAACGGGACCTGGTGCTCCAGGGCCTGGCCGCCATTTATCGGGAGAATGTCCGATAAGTTTCAGGAGGAACTATGAAAAAAACAGAACAAGTGGCCCAGGATCAGGGCCAGAATGGATTTGTAAAAGGGTACAACAGCTTTAAGCGGGTGGTCGGCATCATCGTGACTTGGCTATACCGGCTGAGAAAGCCTGTTATGGCTGCGCCTGTGGTGTATTACGCCCTGAAATTTGCCGCGTATAATAGCTCCCATCTGCCAGAGAACGTGGGACTGAACCTCCAGGCCACCGGAGAATTTGCCATTCACATCTCCCGTTATGTGGCGGTGGTGGGACCCTTGGCCCTTACCGGTGGGTGCATTGCGATGATGTTCCTTTCCCGAAAAGCCATGTACGCCTGGGCCGTCAGCGTGTTCTCTCTGGCGCTGCCGATTCTGCTGCTTGTCAGTAATATCTACCCGGCATAAATTATTTCCCCTTCGTTCAAGGATTCTTCACCAATCGTCCCGGGAATGTGATATACTAAAGTCACACAGCAGGGGCGATGAAGGAAGCCGATGCCGCGGAAATATTCGCGGATAAGCCGACGGCGGACTTGTGACACATCGGACCCATTGGAGAAGAAAAATGATACGCAATGGCAGCGGCCTTTCTTGGGCTGCTGCCGTTTTTTCTTGCATTGGGGAAGAAAACAAACTATAATGGTCGAAAAATAAGAAGCGGACAAGGAAGGAAAAAGCGCATGAACAAAATACTACTCCTGGAGGATGATCTGAGCCTGGTGAATGGGCTGACCTTTGCGTTTCACAAGCAGGGTTTTGACTTGACTGTGGCCCGTACCCTGAGGGAGGCGGATGCCGCCTGGGCAGAGGGGAAATATGACCTTCTGGTGCTGGACGTATCCCTGCCGGATGGCTCTGGCTTCACCTTCTGTCAGAAGGTGCGGCTTGCCTCCAAGGTGCCCATCATCTTCCTTACCGCCACTGACGAGGAGACCAGCATCATCATGGGCCTGGACATAGGCGGGGACGACTATATCACGAAGCCCTTTAAATTGGGGGTCCTCTTTTCCCGGATCAACGCCTTGCTCCGCCGGGCGAAGGCCTTCGGCGGTTCGGAAACGGAGCTCTCTTCCAACGGCCTCCAGGTCTGGCTGCTTCAGGGCCAGGCCTTCAAGAATGGACAGCTTTTGGACCTGACTGCGGCGGAATATAAGCTGCTGTGCCTGTTTCTGCACAACCCCAACACGGTGCTGACCAAGGAGCTGATTCTGGAAAAACTATGGGACCGGAATGAAAACTACATCGACAGCAGTACCCTGACGGTGTATATCCGGCGGCTGCGTATGAAAATAGAGGACGATCCCAGCAACCCAAAGATGCTCCTGACGGCAAGGGGCATGGGCTACAAGTGGAACGTACTTGCCTGAGGTGAGACCATGAAGCCATTGGCGGATGAACAGATAAAGAATTTATTTTGCGCCCTGACAATCGTGTGGGGTGTGGCCTTGCTGCTGACGGAAGGGTGGCTCATTTTCAGCTATGGGAGCGGTTCAATTCCGGTGCTCCTCCTTTTTCTCCTGGCCTGGGTGGTGACGCTGGCCCTCTGCGGCCGCTGCATTGAGAAGCAGAATGCCCTGATCGAAGGGGCAATCACCCAGATCAACGCCTACTTAGGCGGCGACACTACGGCCCGGATCGACTGCGACCGGGAGGGGACCCTTTTTCGGCTTTTTCACTCCATAAACGCCCTGGCGGCGGTGCTGAATGCCCACGCCGACAACGAGCTGCGAGAAAAAGAATTCCTGAAAAATACCATCTCCGATATCTCCCACCAGTTAAAAACGCCTCTGGCGGCTCTGAACATCTACAATGGCCTGATTCAGGAGGCAGACATAGACCCCGCCTCCGTGAAGGAATTTGCCACTCTTTCCGAGCAGGAGCTGGACCGTATCGAGACCCTGGTGAAAAATCTTCTAAAAATCACCAAGCTGGATGCCGGGACCATCGTACCGGAAAAGAACCCGGAAAATGTGGCGGATATGCTCCGGGACTCCCAGTCCCGCTTTGCCTACCGAGCGAGTGAGGAAGAAAAGGAAATCTTCCTCTCCGGCCCGGAGGAGGCGATGCTTCTTTGTGACCGGGGCTGGCTGCGGGAGGCCATAGACAATCTGATCAAAAACGCCTTAGACCATACAAAGGCCGGGGATGCCGTCTATTTGGAGTGGAAGATCCTCCCCGGAGCGGTCCAGATTTGCGTCCGGGACAACGGCGCCGGTATCCATCCGGAGGATCTGTATCACATCTTCAAGCGCTTCTACCGCAGCCGCTTTTCCCAGGACACCCAGGGCCTCGGCTTGGGACTCCCTCTGGCGAAAGCCATTGTGGAGGCCAACGGCGGTACTATCGAGGTTGAGAGCGACTTTGGTAAGGGCACTGTGTTTACCATGAGTTTTCCGATTCCTACAAAATTGTAGGCTGGCTGTAAGATAGCTGTAGGATTCCGGTGCTATCCTTTTGGGCGACACCAAAGAAAGGATGACAAAAATAATGGATCAATTGGAAGTCAAACACATTTGCAAAATCTACGGCACCGGAGAAACTGCCGTCAAAGCCCTGAAGGACGTGAGCTTTTCCGTCCCCAAAGGGGAATATGTTGCCATCGTTGGAGAATCCGGCTCCGGCAAAAGCACCCTGTTGAATATGATTGGGGCCCTGGACAGCCCTACCTCCGGCAAGGTGCTGATTGACGGAAAGGACATCTTCTCCATGAACGAGGGAAGCCTGACCATCTTCCGGCGGCGGAATATCGGCTTTATCTTCCAGGCCTTCAACCTGATCCCGGAACTCACCGTGGAACAGAACATGATTTTCCCCGTTCTGCTGGACTACAAAAAGCCGGACATGGCCTACCTGGAGGAGCTATTGACTGTGCTGAACCTCCGGGAGCGCCGGAACCACCTGCCCAGCCAGCTTTCCGGTGGCCAGCAGCAGCGGGTCGCCATCGGTCGAGCCCTGATCACCAGGCCCTCGCTTATCCTGGCCGATGAGCCCACCGGCAACCTGGACAGCCAAAATAGCCGGGAGGTCATCGCCCTACTTAAATCCGCCTCGAAGAAATATGAGCAGACCATTTTGATGATCACCCATAACCGGGCCATCGCCCAAAGTGCGGACCGGGTGCTCCATGTCTCCGATGGACAGCTGATGGACCTGGGGAGGTGCCGGGAGTGAAAAGCTATTTGAGTTTGATCCCGATTTCGGCCAGGGTGCGCAGACGGCAGAGCCGGATGACGGTACTGTGCATCGTCATCGCGGTTTTTCTGGTTACGGCCATATTCAGCATGGCGGATATGGCGATCCGTATGGAGAGCCGGTCACGTCTGGAAAAAGACGGAAGCTGGCACCTGATGCTGTCGGATATCTCGGAAGAGACAGCGGAGGAGATATCCCGAAGAGGGGACATTGCCGTTTTTACACCCTATAGGGATCTAAACAGCGGCATTGACCAGGACTATTTTGTGAACGGAAAGCCAGCGGCCATCTGCGGGGCTGGAAGCGGCATTACCAAGCTCCTGCCTGGCTTTCAGAGCGAGGCGTACCCAGGCAAGGACGAGGTCATCCTCACCGCCAATGTCCAAAGTAGTATGGATGTAGACCTTGGCAGTACCGTTACGCTCACCATGCCGGGTGGCAAGACAAAGAACTTGACGGTGGTTGGCTTTAACCAGGATACGGCGTTGGCGGCGCAATATGACGCCGTGATCCTTTATACGAACCTTCCAACTTTTGAAGAGATCCAGAATGTAAGCGGCGCAGAAGGAGAGACCCAATACTATCTCCAATTTAAGGCCCATACCAATCTCCGAAAAGCTACGGATCAACTGAAAGAACAGTATGACCTTCCGGACAGCAGCTTGTCCGAAAACACCTACCTTCTGGCCCTGAGCCTCAGCAGTGAAAACAGCTATATCCTGGGCCTTTACGCCGTGGCCGCTGTGCTGGCCGGGATGGTGCTGCTGGCGGGGATCATTATGATCACGGCCAGCCTGAACAGCACCGTTTCCCAGCGTACCCGCTTTTATGGGATGCTGCGCTGCTTGGGGGCGGGGAAGGGGCAGGTGCGGCAGCTGGTACGGCTGGAGGCCCTCAATTGGTGCAAGACGGCAGTGCCTCTTGGCTCGCTCATGGGCATTGCCGCTACGTGGGGCCTGTGCTTCTTCCTGCGGGCGTGGGTGAGTTCGGAGTTCAATAGCCTTCCGCTGTGGGAAATCAGTCCCGTGGGCATTGCCGCCGGCGGGATGATCGGCATCGCCACCGTCTGGCTGGCCTCCTCTGCGCCTGCCAAACGGGCTTCCAGTGTCACCCCTGTGGAAGCCGTATCCGGTAGTTTCAATCAGCAGACATCCGGAGCCCTGTTAGGCCGTGGGAAACTGGTGGATATCTCTCTGGGTGTATCCCATGCCCTGGGCTCCAAGAAAACCATGCTGCTCATGATGGGCTCCTTTGCTTTGAGCATGGTCCTGTTTCTCTGCTTTTTTGCCCTGCTCAATTGGGTCAACCAAGCGCTGAATCCTTTGAAGCCCTACACTCCGGACATTTCCCTTGTCTGTGGCAGCGAGGAAGAGAGCTTCCGACAAGAGGTTTTGAACGCTCTGAAGGAGCATCCCGCGGTCAAGCGCGCCTATGGGCGGATGTATCGGCAGCTTCCCGCCACCTATCAGGGAAAGGCCGGGAAAATCGACCTTATTTCCTACGACGCTGTCCAATTCCAGTGGGCCAAGCGGGAACTGGTCCTTGGGAATTTACCCCCGGAGGGGCTGGAAGAGGGGCTATGCGTCCTGTCTGTCTTCGACAAAAGCAATTCTCTGACGGTCGGGGACCGCGTCCGGTTGGACGGTGCCGAGCTCACCATCTGCGGGGTATTGGACGACAGCCCATTTGACAGCAACGATACCCCAATAATCATTTGCTCCGAGGCGGTATTCCAATACCTGCTCAACAGGACTGCTTACCGTGTCATAGACATCCAGCTGGCCAAAAACGCAACCGATGAAGACATATCCGCTCTTCGCGCCATGCTGGACCGGACGGTATCCACGGACTATTCCTTCCAGGACCGCAGAGAAACCAACCAGATGGTCACCAGCACCTACTGGGCCTTCACGCTCTTTGTGTACGCGTTTCTGCTGATTATTTCTCTGATCGCCATGCTCAATATCGCAAACAGTATATCTTTGAGTGTGACCGCCAGAATTCGTCAGTATGGCATTATGCGCGCCATCGGCATGGATGGGACCCAGATCACCCGGGTCATTGGGGCAGAGGCGGCGCTCTATGGTCTTGGCGGCATCCTCTTGGGCTGCCTGATTGGATTGCCTTTGTACAACCGACTATACGACTTGTTGATCACCCACTATTTTGGAATTCCGTGCAAAACCCCATGGCCGTGTCTCGCGATTTGCTGCGCAATGACCCTGCTGTCCGTCTGCCTTGCCGTTTATGCTCCCGCCAAGCGCATCCGGAACATGCCCATCACAGCCACCATCAACGAACTATAAAACCGGCAGCGGCCCAGTTTCGGTCGCTGCCTTTGTGCGTTTACTCCTCCGGCTCGCCATACACCTCCCGGGTCCCTTCGTTTACAGGGTGATTGGAGGCCATGGGATACTGCAACGCCAGGTGCTTCCAGGTGCGGCGGTCCAGATGCCCGGTGACGGGCAGGCCGCAGAGCTGCTGGAAGCTCTCCAGGGCATCTTTGGTAGGGATATCCAGAATCCCGGTGACTGTCGGGGCATGGAGGCAGCAGTAGTTTTCAGCGATGGCCGTTAAAATTACCTGGGCCAGACTGACGGCGTGGTCCTTTTCCCCGAAGACAACGGTTTGACCGGGATTCAAAAGGACCTGGACCGTCTCCGGCATGGTGATCTCCACCAGGGCCAATTGATAAGCTTCCACCACCGCTTCCCAGGTCAGCTGATCTGTGACTCCGGTAATGGGCAGACGGTGTAGGCGCTGGAAGATTCGCACAGCCTCCATGGTATCCGGGCCGTAGATCCCGTCGGGAATCAGGGGCTTATAGGCGTCATCGTTTTCTGCCAATACCCGGAGCATGGTTTGCAGACTGCGGATGGGCTGGCCAAGAAAGGTTTCTTTGGGTTTCATCGCGTGACCTCCTGCCTGATAGGATCCTGATTCGTTATAGCCAGATCGTACCCTGGGAACTGGGTCATAGTGGTGGTACGACTGTAACGGTTTCTGGGGACGGTGCCACCTATGATGGCTGAGGTATAGGGGAAGGACTCCAGGTCCCGGAAGCTGGCATTTTCGATGCCGACGAATTGGTCGTAGATTTCGTCCCAGGTGGTCAGGTCCACGCTGCCGGTTTGGGGAAGGCCGAAGTATCGCTGAGCTGCCAGAACTGCATTCCGGGTGGCGGGTCCGAAGATGCCGTCTACCTCGATCTGTGGGATGGCAGAGATGTAGGCGCTGATAACACGAAGCATATATTGGAGGTGTTCTACCCGGATGCCCCGGTCTCCCTCCTGGATGGGGCGGCTGGAAGTCCAAGCGATGGTATAAAATCGCTGCCCCTGGCTGCGAAGCTCAGACAGGGAGGTGACGGCGGTGTACAGCCGCACCAGAGCGTACCAGGTGGCTGGACCTACGATGCCATCCGGGTCCAGGTTGAATATCCGCTGGAAGGCGATGAGAGAGGCTTCTGTCTGTTCTCCCAAAATGCCGTCCACCACAGGGACCTTTGGTATGGCTGGGTAATTCTGAGAGATGCGGTTCAGCTCCGTTTGGATCACCACCACATTGGGGCCAATGCTGCCCCTGCGCAGAGGTATTTCGGGTGAAGAAGCAGCGTAGTTCTGGATGGGAGCGTTGGCTACGATCTCCACCTCTCCATAGTAGCTCCGCAAAATCTGTACAGTGTTGTAGCCCTGCTGCGCGAGCCTTTGGCTGCCCCATTGGCTGAGGCCTTCGCAGATGACGGTAGTGCCGTTGCAGAATTTGGCCGCCAAGGGCTCTACAAATCCGGGGCGGCGGAGATAGCTGTTAAAAAGCTCGTCAGCCAGTTTCGCCACATTGGAGAAAAAGCTGCGGCCCTTTACAAAGAACTGGTCGTAGGCAGTGGAGCTGGTGATGTCGAAATCATAGCCCCGGCTCCGGTAAAATTCAGTATACACCCGGTTCAGAGCAAAGGATACGATAGCCAGAATGTTGGCCCGGAGGGCGCTTTCTTCCCAAGTGGGGTAGATTTCCGAGGAGGCCACATTCTTTACATAGTCCGAAAAGCTGACGGTGACATTTTCCGCATCGCTGCTGGGAGCACCCAGGTGTACGGTGATCTGCTGGGGTACGTAAGGAATAACAGTGGGCATGGGTTCCTCCTACAGATTTTGGGGCGGCGTGTCGTAGAGCACATTCTCGTCCCACCGGTCTGGCAGCTCGGACAGGGGTACCATTTCCAGGTTCTGAACAGTGGTGACCCCAGAAAATACCTGGACATTCCGGGCGGTAACCTGCTCAAAGCCGCTTTTCCAAGCGTGGACAGTTAGGTCCGTAAATGGCCGTACCTCCGTCTCCGGAGCCTCGCTGTCGATCCGGTCCGGGGTGGGGATGGCCACCGGTTCTGTCAGACCGCTGCGGCCCGTCAGCCGCATGGCAATGGCAGTGCCGTCCTGAGAGAGAATGGTCACGGCGACATTTTCCAGGGGGATTTGGGCGTTGCTCATATAAGCCCTGGCGGTTATGTAGCCTTGTTCGGACATAGATGTTCCTCCTTCCTGATGGGAGACCGGGTAGCGGCCCAATCTCTCAAAAGTCTATGCCCGAACATTCAAAGAGGTGCAATGGAAAATGAACTCTACAAAAACGCCTGCATCTGTCGGATATTGGCGTTTTCCGTGTCCAACAGCTTTTGAGACAGGGCGGAGATCTGGCTGTCCTCCCGGGGAAGCCGGTGCATCAGCTTCAGGCTTTTGATCATGCCCTTGGTGTTGCCCTGAATCATCATGTCGGCGATTTTCGAGTCGTTTCCGCCCATTTGCAGCTTCACCCGGGTCATCATACTGGCCATTGCCCGGGCAGCTGGGTCCAGTTCCGGCAGCTCCCAGCCCCGCTGAGTGGCTAAGGTATGGGCCTCGCTTTCCAGTGCGTCGTATTCTTTCAGCTGACTGGTCAATGCATCTTTCAGTCCGGGGCGCATCCGGGTATCCAGAACACTTCGAATTCCAATTTGTCCCATCTGGGTGGTTTTCAGGACAGAAGACAATATTTGTTGGCTTGTTTTCATGGTGCATCCCTCCAGAACGAGTATTTGCGGAAACGGAAAAATCATGCATCGGAAGAGGGGCACCGGCATATTGTGAGAAGAAGGAGCGTGATGCGTATGTGCGCCATATCGGGGATCATCGGGCTGGAGGCTGGAGAGGAAGGCATCCAACGGATGCTTGCCACCATGGCCCGCCGGGGGCCGGATGGATCAGGGATCTATCGGGGAAATGGGGCGGTATTGCTGCATACCCGCCTGGCAGTCATTGACCCGGCAGGCGGGAGCCAGCCTATGTTATTTACCCAGAATGGGGAAACTTATGCCATTGTCTACAATGGGGAGCTCTACAACACAGAGGAGCTGCGGCAGGAGCTGCAGAGTCTGGGACATCGGTTTGAAGGATACTCAGACACAGAGGTGCTGCTTCACAGCATCGTTCAGTGGAAGGAAGGCTGTCTGGAAAAGCTCAACGGCATCTACGCCTTTGCTGTCTGGCTGCAAGGGGAGCAGCGCCTGTTTCTGGCCCGGGATCGAATCGGGGTGAAGCCTCTGTTCTGGAAGGAGCATGGGGGCGGCCTTCTTTTCGGTTCGGAAATCAAGACTGTTTTGGCCTACCCCGGAGTCAGAGCGGAGTTGGATGAAGAGGGAGCGGCCCAGCTGCTGCTGTTGGGTCCAGGGCGGATGCCGGGCAGCGGCGTCTTCTCAGGCATCCGTGAACTGGAACCAGGGTGCTGGGCGGAATACCGGCAGGGGAGGCTGACAGAACGCCGGTATTGGCGGCTTCGGGACCGGGAACATACGGACTCGTTTGAAGAAACGGTGGAGAAAGTCCGTTTCCTGGTGACAGATGCTATCCGGCGGCAACTGGTATCCGATGTTCCTCTGGGCTGCTTCCTGTCCGGCGGGCTGGACTCCAGCATTATCAGCGCTGTGGCAGCGAGGGAGTTTGCCAGAGAAGGAAAACCGTTGGACACCTTCTCTATCGGTTATCAGGGAGAAGAGCGATTCTTTAGAGCCGGGAAGTTTCAACCTACCTCAGACCGGGATTATATCCGGCTCATGGCAGAGTTCCTGGGCAGCCGGAGCCATAAGTGGGAGCTGACTCCGGAGGAGCTGGTGGAGGCGCTGGAGGATGCTACGCTCGCCAGAGACCTGCCAGGAATGGCGGATGTGGATTTTTCTTTGTTGCTATTCTGCAAACGCATTCGTGAGGATGTGACGGTGGCACTCTCCGGCGAGTGTGCCGATGAGATCTTTGGCGGCTACCCCTGGTATCGGGATCCAGAGGTCCGCAGCCGGTCCGGATTTCCCTGGGCGCAGAACACGCAAGAGCGGGCGGCCCTGCCGATCGCAGCCCTTTCAGACAGACTGGATCCGGAAGAATTTGTTATGGATGCTTACCGGAAAACCTGCCTGGAAAGCGATATCCTTCCGGAAGCAAGTCCTCAGGAAAGACGGATGAAAGAAATGGTCAACCTGAATTTCCGCTGGTTTATGCAGACCTTGTTGGACCGAAAGGACCGAATGAGCATGTATTGGGGCCTGGAAGTTCGGGTACCATTTTGTGACTATCGGATCGCCGAGTATCTCTATGCCGTTCCCTGGGAATACAAAGACTACCGGGGGGAAGAAAAGGGCCTCCTTCGGGCAGCCATGGGAGATATCCTGCCGCAAAGCGTAGCGCACCGGAAAAAGAGCCCCTATCCCAAGACCTTCGATCCCAAGTACGAAGCCATCCTTCAGGCCAGAATGAACCGGATCCTTGGGCAGAAGGATGCTCCGCTGTTTTCTTTGGTCAATAAAGAGGCGTTGCGGGAGCTTCTGAATGGAGAGAGCCTCTGGCCCTGGTATGGCCAGCTCATGCGTCGGCCCCAGATACTGGCCTATTTTCTGCAAATGGATTTTTGGCTTCGACATTATCATGTGGATTTGACATATCTGTAAAAATGCTGTATAAAATGCCAAAGAAACGGGACGAAAATTCGTCAAAATCCCAACGTGCATTTTTCGAAAAAATATAATATAATATCACTAGAACAAAAGAATGTCAATAGGAGGAAAGGATAATGTATCAGTTGGGAGAGTTTGTCGTGTACGGGGTCCACGGGGTCTGCCGGGTCAGCCAAATCCAAGAGCGGCGAGTGGACCGAATGACGCAGCAGTATCTGGTGCTAGAGCCTATAGGTCGAGGCGGCAGCCAATATCTGGTGCCCATGCACAACCCGGCGGCTATGAGTAAGCTTTCCCCGCTGATGACCCCTCAGGAGCTGGAGGGCCTTTTATCCTCCGAATCCGTAAAGACGGATTGCTGGATCCCGGAGGAAAACCGACGGAAGCAATCCTACCGGGAGCTTTCCGGGTCCGCCAGCCGGGAGAAATTGATGCAGACGGTACATACTTTGTACGAGCGGAAAAAGAGCCTCCAGACCCAGGGGAAGAAACTCCATATCTGTGATGACAATTTTCTCCACGATGCCGAAAAGGTACTGTCCGGGGAGATCGAGGCAGTGCTTGGCATTGGCAACCAGGAGGCGCTGCAGTACCTCCGCAGCCGATTGCAGGAGCAATAAAAAGGACCCGTAGGTGTGGCACAGCGGCCATATCTACGGGTAAATGTTTATTGATTTGCCATTTGATTCAGCTGCGCCAACAACTCCTCCGGCCTATCGACAATTGCCGCTGCACCGGCAGCACGCATCTCCTCCACATCTCCGTATCCCCAGGAGACACCGATGGTGGGGATACCGTGAGCCTTGGCGCCGATGACATCGTATTTGGTGTCGCCCACCATGATCTTCAGATCTCCGGCCTGGGTCTGGCCCAGCAGGTAGGCGATGACCTGGTCTTTTTCATAGAGATTCTTCTCGATATTTGCTCCGCAAATGCAGTCGAAATACCGGGATAGGTCAAAATGGTCCAAAATTTCTCTGGCGGTGGTTTCTGGTTTGGAGGTGGCCACATACCGTGTCCAGCCCTGTTCGCCCAGGGTCTCCAACAGCTCCCGGATACCGTCGTAGGGCTTGTTTTCAAATTTTCCGATGGGGATGTAACGGCTCCGGAAGATGCGTACCGCTTCGTCCGTCCGCTCCTTAGGGATGCCGAACTGTTCAAAAGTGCCCCACAGAGGTGGGCCTACAAATACACCCATCTCCTCTCTCGGAGGCACGGGATAGCCCATCTGCTGGAAGGCGTATTGGGCGCAGTTAATGATTCCTTCCCCGGATTCCGTTAGGGTTCCGTCCAAGTCAAAAAGCACGGCTTTCTGTTTCATAATATCCATCCTTTCACGTTTGACACAATCATATCACATTGGGCCCCGATTCGCAAGGGGACCTTGCCTCAGCCGAAAAAATGTGATAAAATAACAAAAATCACATTGGAGGACCCAATATGAAACGTATGTATGTCCAGGCCTACTGCCAGAGCAACCTGGGAGACGACCTGTTTGTGCTGCATCTTGCCAGAAGATATCCGGAGACAGAGTTCTACCTCTACGCCGTTGGAGACAATCAAAAAGCCTTTCTGAGCCAATCGAATCTCCGTCTGCCGAGGGCCTGGGACCGGCTCCGGCGGAAGGGAAGACATATGCTGGGTCTGGGTGCGGAACCCTTCGACGGCCAGGGCCTGGATGGAACCGTTGTTATCGGCGGCTCTATTTTGTGGGAAGGGGCATCCCTGGATTTTTCGGGAGCGCCCTGCTTTCTCATTGGTCCCAACTGCGAAACGGAGTACTCTCCGGCATTCCGCCAGCGTCTGGAGCAGGCGCTGCGTAATGTCCGGAGCTGTTGTTTTCGGGACCGGGCCTCCTTTGAACAGTTTTCTCAGCTTCCCAATGTGACCTGGGCACCAGATGTGCTGTTTGGATACGATGCCGCTCTGCCATACCAGAGGGGACGTGGCATTGGCATCAGTCTGGTGTCCCGCAAGGGTGCTTTCCGGGATGACGGTTTGCGGGAGATTTATTGCAACGCCATTGCGGATTTGTGTCAGCGCTGCCTGGAGGAGAAAATCCCTCTCCGCCTGTTAAGTTTCTGTGCCACGGAAGGGGACGAGGAGATGGTGGAAGCGGTATTGGCCAGGGTTTCGAACCCGGCATCCATTGCTGCCAGCTGTTACCGGGGAGATCCGGGGACGTTTTTAGCGGAAATGAACGAATGCGAAACCATCATAGCAACCCGCTTCCATGCTATGATTCTGGGCTGGGTCCTGGGAAAAAATGTGGTGCCTATTGTCTACAGTACCAAGCAGACCCAGGTTCTGGCAGATTGTGGATTCCAAGGTCCCATGTGGAATGCTCTGGAAGCCGCAAGCATGACCGGGGAAACGCTGCTGGAATACGTGAAAAGTGAGCGGGGAAGACTGGATATTGCCGAGTTGAAAAAGCGATCCGGTGCCCAATTTGCGGCCTTAGATGAATATTTGAAATAGAGAAAACCGCGTCACCCAGCACTTAAAATACCGGGCGACGCGGTTTTTCACTTACTTCAAAGTTTCCTTTAGCGCTTTGGCCAATTGGTCGGGGCAGGAGGTGCTCTTCATGCCGCAGCGGATGCCCTCCACCCGGTCAATAACGTCCTCAACTTTCATGCCTTCCACCAGAGCGCCAATGCCCTTCAGGTTGCCATTGCAGCCGCCAACGAACTGGACATTGTGAAGGATGCCGTTTTCCACATCGAAGAAGATGGTGCGGGAGCAGGTACCTTTGGTTTCGTATTCGTAATGCATCATGTCGTTCCTTTCTCTTATACAGTTATACAGTCAAATCTACTATGGATGCCCCTACCAGCTCCGCAACGGGCTCTGGGGGCACAAGCATTTGATGGCCCCGCTCTCCTGCAGAGAGAGCAATCCGGTCACACAGCAGGCACAGCTCGTCGATATAGGTGGGGTATTTCTTTTTCATACCCACGGGGCTGCACCCGCCGCGAATATAGCCGGTCAGGCCAAGGAGCTCCTTTACCGCCACCAGCTCCATGTTTTTGTCTCCGGCGGCTTTGGCGGCCTTTTTCAGGTCCAGCTCGCAGCACACAGGGATACAGAACACGTTAATGCCAGTTTTGACACCCCGGGCTACCAGGGTTTTAAAAACCTGCTCCTCGGGGATACCTAGAACCTGAGCGGCATGGGCGCCGCTGAGATCGTCCTCACTGTACTCATAAAATTTTTCTTCGCAGGGAATGTTTGCTTTTTCCACAAGACGGATCGCATTTGTTTTTGCTGACATATTGAATCACCGGCTGTATTATAAGCGATTTTGATCGTTTTCGCAATAGGCAAGTGCAAAATTATGTTTCCGGAATGGATTTGTGTCTTTTGGGCACGATAGAGTGGAAAAGGAGGCGCGAGAAATCATGGAAACGGAGAAAAACGCAGAGATGAAAAAGGAAGAGCGGGAACAGGTGCTGGAACTTGGCTCAGATATGACCCGCTCCAGCAAAGGAAATATTTATACGCTGACCATCATCGGCCAAGTGGAAGGCCACCAGGTTGCTCCGGATACGGTAAAGACCACAAAATATGAGCATGTATTGCCTCTGCTGGCAGGCATCGAGGAAAGTGACGATGTGGATGGGCTGTTGCTGCTGCTGAACACCGTAGGCGGAGATATCGAGGCGGGACTTGCCATTGCGGAGATGATCGCCGGGATGAAAAAGCCAACCGTCTCTCTGGTGCTGGGTGGCGGCCACTCCATCGGCATTCCTCTGGCAGTGTGTACCAAGAAGTCCTTCATCACCCCAACAGCCAGTATGACAGTCCATCCGGTGCGGATGACGGGGCTTGTGGTAGGGGCACCCCAGACTTTTCGCTATTTCCAGCGCATCCAGGAGCAAATCGCGGACTTTGTTACCACTAACTCCCGCATCAGCCGGAAGGACTTCGAAAAGTATATGATGGCTACCGGAGAGATGGCTACGGATGTAGGCACCATTCTCTATGGCAAAGAGGCGGTGTCCTCCGGGCTCATCGATCACCTCGGTGGCCTGAATGACGCCCTCGCGGCCCTGCACCGGATGATTGAAAAACAGAAAGAACAGAAAAAACTGTGATTTATTCCGGCGGAGCCCATAAGCCGCCGGATTTTCTTTGTTCATAAAAAAACGTTGTATTTTTCTGGATTTGTGATACAATAAACAAAAGTATGCGAAGCCATAGTGGCAGCGCGATGATTTAGGAGGTTTCTATATGGCTGAATATAAGCAGTACATTAGCCAGGCTCAGGAAAACGGCAATGTTTTGATTTCGGAAGATGTGGTAGAAGCAATTGCGGAACACGCTTTGGCAGAGGTAGAGGGTGCCGCCGGTCTCAGTGTGAAGCCTGGCAACGAGGTTGCGGACTTTATTGGCGTGAGAAATTGGGGTAAGGGCCTGAAGATCTACATTTCTGAGGACAATACCGTGTCCATTGATGCCGATATCGTTATCCGTTATGGCTACAGCGTGGTAGAGGTGGCTGACAGCGTTCAGGCCGCCATCGCCAATGCGGTGGAATCTATGACCGGTGTGAAAGTGACTTCTGTAAATGTAAACGTTCGGGGCATTACGAGGAAATAAAGAGGAGAGACTATGACGAGAGGAAACGCCAGAGAGCTGGCTGTACATCTGATCTATTCCAGAGAGTTTACCGGTCAGGAGCCGGAGCAGGAAGTCGCGGTGCGGCTTGATAAAGAATACTATCCCTCCCTTTCTCAGGAGAATGCCGTCTACGCCGACCGACCCAGTGCTGCCCAGCTGCGCTATATCGACAGTGTGGTATCCGGTGTTGCCAACCGGGAGAATGAACTCAACGAGCAGATCCGCAAATTCTCCATCGGCTGGGATATCTCCCGGATCTCTCGGCTGACCCGGTGTGTGCTCCAGCTGGCTATCTACGAGATCCTTTTTGTGGAGGATGTGCCAACCGGTGTCGCCATCTCGGAGGCTGTCCGTCTGGCGAAGATGTACGACGGAGAAGAGGCCGGTTCCTTCACCAACGGCATTCTGGGTGCCTTCGCCCGGAGCCTCCCCCAGGAGGAGAAGTGAGCATGGGGACCATTGGCATTGACACCAGTAATTATACTACTTCCATTGCTTTTTTTGACGGAGATGGTGGGGAGAACTGCTCCAAATTACTCCCTGTCAAGCAAGGGGAGCTGGGTCTGCGCCAGTCCGATGCGGTATTTGCCCATATCAAAAGCCTGCCGGAGCTGTCTGGCAGGCTATTTTCCCATATTAAAGGGATGCAGATCACCGCGGTAGGTGTCAGCACTCGGCCTCGGGCCGTGGAGGGAAGCTACATGCCCTGCTTTCTTGTGGGCATTTCTCACGCGACACTGTTGGCGCAGGCTTTGCACGTACCTCTTGTAGAGGTATCCCATCAGCAGGGCCATGTAGCAGCGGCTCTGTGGAGTGCGGACCGGCTGGAACAGATGGAGGAGCCTCACTTGGCCTGGCATCTCTCCGGCGGCACCACGGAGTTGCTGCTGGTAGAGCCGGAGGGAAAGAATGTGAAGTGCACAAAAATTGGCGGGACCACGGATATATCCGCAGGTCAGCTCATCGACCGTGCCGGTCAGCTGCTGGGACTCCCATTCCCGGCGGGAAAGCAGCTGGACGCCCTGAGTGCCCAGGCGCAAAAGAAGGATTTCTTTCAGGTCAAATGCAAGGATGCCCATTTTTCTCTTTCCGGTATGCAGAATAAGGTCCAGCAGTATTATGCTGCCTCCGGAAGCCCTGAGGAGACGGCGGCGTACACGCTGCGCTGCATTTCTGGGGCGGTAGTTGCCGCCACACGGCAGGCTATGGAGCGGTATCCGGGATTGAACGTGGTTTTTTCCGGAGGCGTGGCCTCTAATTCCATGCTCCGGGAGCTTACAGCACCCTTGAGCCCCATTTTTGCCCAGCCACAGTTTTCAACGGACAATGCCATGGGCGTGGCGGTGCTTGCCAAGCGCTTGACGGAGGGGTGATATGCCAACGATTTATTCGATTACCCAAATCAACGCGTATATTCAGGGCAGGATGAATGAGGACCCGATGCTTGCCCAAGTGGCAGTCCGAGGGGAAATCAGCAATTACAAGCTTTATCCATCCGGTCACCACTATTTCACGCTGAAAGATGAGCAGTCGGCCCTGAAATGTGTTATGTTTAAGGGAAACGCCATGTCTCTGCGATTCCGCCCCGCCAGCGGTATGAAAGTCATTGCGCTGGGGCGGATTTCTGTCTACCCCAGAGACGGCCAGTACCAGCTCTATGTGTCCTCCATGGCAATGGACGGCATTGGGGACCTGTATGCCGCCTTTGAGGCGCTGAAAAAGAAGCTGTCTCAGCAGGGGCTTTTCGATCCAGCGAAGAAAAAGCCTATCCCCAAGTATCCCCAGACTATCGGCATTGTTACCAGCTCTGCAGGGGCGGCAGTTCATGATATTTTGCGTATTCTGCGCAGACGCTATCCCTTGTGCAGCGTGCGGCTGCTGCCTGTCCGGGTCCAGGGAGCGGAAGCACCGGAGGAGATCGTCTCCGCCATTCGCTATGCCAACGCCCACGACTTGGCAGACCTTTTGATTGTCGGCCGGGGCGGCGGCTCTATTGAAGACCTGTGGGCATTTAATGACGAGCGGGTGGCTTATGCCATCTATGAGTCCCATATCCCCATCATCTCTGCTGTGGGTCACGAGCCGGATGTGACCATTGCGGACTATGTGGCGGACCTCCGGGCGGCTACACCCTCAAATGGTGCCGAACTGGCGGTACCGGACCGGGAGGCCTTGGCGCAAAATCTGGACGCTTTCTCCGCCGCTATGACCGGAGCCTTGAACCGCCAGCTCCGGCTGGCCAGTCAAAGACTAGAGGGGCTGGCTGCTTCTTCTGCTCTGCGCAGCCCCACCGGCTACCTAGACCGGCGGGGAAAAGACCTGCAGCTGCTCCAGGAGAAACTCCTGGCAGCTCAAAACCGAGAGCTGTCCAAGGCGCAGCAGAAGTATGTGGCGAATGTGGCCAAGCTGGACGCTATGAGCCCACTGAAGGTTCTGAGCAGGGGCTATGCTATGGCCCAAAAGGACACCGGAGAACTGATTCGGTCCGTGAAGCAAACGACCACAGGGGAGAGCATTGTGGTCTCCTTGGCCGATGGCAAACTGAACGCATCCATTCTTTCTATTAAGGAGGCTTCCCATGAAAGCGAAAACCAAGACCTTTGAGAAAAAAATGCAACGCCTGGAGGAGATCGTCCGGGCTATGGAGCGGGGAGATGTAGCGCTGGAGGAGTCCTTGAAGCTGTTCCAGGAAGGTACGGAGCTGGTCCGGAGCTGTGGCAAGCAGCTGGAGGAAGCCAAGATGCAGGTGACGAAGATCACAGCCGGGGCCGACGGTGCCCCTCAGGAGGAACCCTTTGCCGATGAAATTTGAGGAACAGACCCGTGTTTATCGGGAAAAAATCGAAGCGTATCTGGCTTCTGTCTATGCCCCCTTTGCATCTGAGCCGCAGAAGCCAATTTTTGAGGCAGCCAACTACAGCCTCCTGGCAGGCGGAAAACGGCTGCGCCCCATTCTGGCCCTGGAATTCTGCCGGATGTGCGGAGAAAAGCCGGAAAAGGCTCTGCCTTTTGGGGCTGCTGTGGAGATGATCCATACCTACAGCCTGATCCACGATGACCTGCCTTGCATGGACAATGACGATTACCGCCGGGGCCGCCTGACCAACCATAAGGTTTATGGCGAGGGAATGGCCGTGCTGGCCGGGGATGCCCTGCTGACGGATGCTTTCTCCGTGGCCACACGGGCAGAGCTGAAAGACCCCAGACAGATTGGCAGCGCCATTGCGATCCTCAGTGAGTGTGCCGGGTCTCTCGGCATGATTGGTGGCCAGGTGCTGGATATCATGAGCGAAGAGCGGGCGTGTACCCAGCAAGAGGTCCTGGATATCCAGAGCCGGAAAACCGGAAAACTGATCATCGCCCCCTGTGTCCTCGGCGTCATTGCCGGAGGCGGTACGGAGGACCAGAAGGAAGCTGCCGCCAGATTTGCGGCGCTGCTGGGCCTGGCCTTCCAGATTCGGGACGATATTCTGGATGTCATTGGCTCCCAGCAGGAGCTTGGGAAGGCCGTGGGAGTAGATGGGGCCAAGAATACCTTCGTCCGTTTGTATGGCGTGGAAAAGTGCGAGGAACTGGTCAAGCAGTATACCCAGGAGGCGATTGACAGCCTGTCCGTGTTCCGAGATACTGAGTATATGGAGGCTCTGGCGGAAAGCCTGACGGAGCGCAGAAAATAATGCTGCGTAAAAGTTTAGCATCTGGTCGAAAATTCAAGAAAACGCCAGATGCAACCGATAGTTGCCAATAAATTACGCTGATATATATGAAAAAGCGGAGGCTGCATTTCACGGGTCTCCGCTTTTTCATCGTAAAAATCCATTCTTCTGAAGGGCCTGCTCAATCAAATCCAGCAGTTTTTCCGAGGGGGCTGCAATCGTGTGATAGTGACAGTCACCGGTCAGAATTTTTAAGGGTTTATCCTTGGACTGCATCAGCTTTTCATAAAACTCCTGAGCATCCTGCTGGGACTCAATCATCAGGTCTACCCGAATCTGCCCATACAGTTCATGCTCCACCACCACATCCAGGATTTTTCCCCCAAGTTCCAGGACGGTCGTAAATTCCTCTAACACCTGCTCAGTGGTGTGCCGGACGGATACGACCCGCTTGGGGAGCAGCCCTGCGCTGTCCGTTCTGTGGTACAGGTAGCCCCGGTTTGTAGAGAGAATACGGTGGTTCTCCGCCCGCATCAGGGCAATGTCTTGGACAATAACTTGGCGGCTCACATGAAAGGCGTCTGCCAGGGCGGTTCCTGACAGGGGAGAGGTTTGATCTTTGAGCATTTGCAGGATTTGAGTTCTTCGTTCCTCACCGGTCATAGGCAGTTCCTCCTTCTCTTCCTGTCCTTTTTATCACAATCCGGAATCTTTGTCAAATCAATCTTGACAAGCGAAAAGAAATGTATATAATTGTGACTAGTTAACTGACAAGACAGTAGAAAAAGGAGAGGCCAATGAAAGCTTTTTTAAAACGTAAGAATGTCATTTTTTCCGCCAAACGGTACGGAATCGATGCTTTGGGTGCCATGGCTCAGGGATTGTTCTGCTCGCTCCTGATTGGCACCATCGTCAAGACCCTGGGTCAGCAGCTGTCCATTCCCTTTTTGGTGGACGTAGGCGGCTATGCCGCCGCCATGAGTGGCCCGGCGATGGCCATTGCCATTGGCTATGCTTTGCAGGCACCACCGCTGGTGCTGTTTTCTCTGGCGACAGTAGGCTATGCGGCCAACAAACTGGGCTCGGTTACACTGTCTGGCGGAGCGGGAGCGGGAGGGCCTTTGGCCGTTCTGCTGATTGCCATTGTGGCTGCGGAATGCGGCAAGGCGGTTTCCAAAGAGACTAAGGTGGATATTCTGGTAACGCCTTTGGTGACCATCCTGATCGGTGTTGCCCTATCTGCCATGATTGCTCCCGCCATTGGCAGTGCTGCCTCCTCTATCGGCGCTTTTGTGGAGTGGGCTACCATTTTGCAGCCCTTCTGGATGGGAATTCTGGTGTCTGTGGTAGTGGGCATCGCTTTGACATTGCCCATTTCTTCTGCTGCCATCTGCGCCGCCCTGGGGCTTACCGGGCTGGCGGGCGGTGCCGCTGTGGCCGGATGTTGCGCCCAGATGGTTGGTTTTGCGGTGATGTCCTTCCGGGAGAACCGCTGGGGCGGCCTCATCAGCCAGGGCCTGGGTACTTCTATGCTGCAAATGGGCAACATTGTGAAGAATCCCAAGATCTGGATCCCGCCCATTCTGACCTCCGCTATCACCGGCCCAATTGCCACTTGCCTGTTCCATTTCCAGATGAACGACCCCTCCGGCGGTGTGGCTTCCGGTATGGGCACCTGTGGCATGGTGGGTCCTATCGGTGTATATGCCGGGTGGGTCAATGATGTGGCAAATGGTGTAAAGGCGGCCATTACCGGCACAGACTATCTGGCTATGGCTCTCATTTGCATTGTGCTGCCTGCGGTGCTGACCTGGGGATTTGGATTGTTGTTGCGGAAAATTGGCTGGATCGGAGAAAATGATCTGAAGTTGGATTGAATTGTGAATATCAAACAGGGCGCTGAATTTATGTCAGTGCCCTGTTTTTTGTAAGAAACAGTAATCTTTTGGTAAACACCCGAGAATCGGCCCATGTTATAATGGAAATCGCAAAGGAGGGGACGGTATGGCAAATAAAATTTTGATGATCGAAGATGACGCCGCCATAGCCCAGGCGGTGAAGCTGAATCTGGAATGCGCGGATTATCAGGTCGTTGTCTATGATAATGGCCTTACCGCTTGGGATGCAGTGAGGAAAAGTCCGGATTATGACCTGGCGCTGCTGGACATGATGCTCCCAGGCCTGGACGGATTTTCGCTTCTGCCCAGGCTACAGACGTTGGGCATCCCGGTGATTTGCTTGACCGCCATGGGGGACCCACAGCACGAGGTCCAGGGTCTGCGGGAGGGGGCGGAAGACTACATTGCCAAGCCTTTTGATATGCTGGCGCTGATGGTCCGTATGGAAAAGGTGCTGAAACGCTGGGGAAAATGGGATGAAATTTACCATTTCCGGGACCTGACCCTGGACAGAGCAAATCGACGCCTGACGAGGCAAGGGGAAGAGATTTTGCTGCCGCCCCTGGAATTTGATGTGCTGGCGGTGCTGATGAAGAACAAGAATCGCACTGTCTCCCGGGACCGAATTCTGAATGAAATTTGGGGCGAGGACTATTTTGGCGATATCCGCACGGTGGATGTCCGCATCGCCAATCTAAGGAAGAAACTGAATCTGTCCGAGGAGATTCGGACGATTTCAAAGGCCGGTTACCGGTTGGAGGAACGATGAAACTGAAAACAAAACTTACAGCCCTTTGTGCCGTTGTCCTTTGCCTGGTTTCCCTTGGCCTTTCTGGGGCCATGCTCTGGCAGGTCCGGGAGCAGTCCTACAGTGCGTTGCTGGAACGGTCCGAGGAGACTCTAAAGGAGCTGACGGATTCTTTCGGGCAGGCAGTCTACCATACGAATGCAGACCTTCGGGAGTCGCTTCTGGAAAAAATCTTCCTGATTCATTGCTTCCGCTCCGCCGGTGTGGCAGGAAGCGCTCTGATTGTCAACGGGGAGAGCCTGTCTGCCTCGACACCCTTCGCCCCCCAGGACTACTTGACGCTGGAATATACCCCAAAATCCACCCGCTGCTCCTACCAGGGAAAGGAGTATCTGGTTCTGGGGAAGCTGCTGGATGTTCGGGAAAACCAATGCGAGGTTTACTTTGTGGCAGATGCGACCTATATTCATTCCCAGCTGCTGCAACTGGCTGGTCGGTTCGCTTTGCTGGCGCTGGTGATTGGTATGCTGGGCCTTCTGGCGGTTCGCTGGCTCCTGGGCCGGGGGCTGAGACCTTTGGCTAGGCTGTCGGAGGCAGCGGACCAGATTGCCGCCGGGGGCTACAGCCAACGGGTTCCGGTCCAGGCCAAGGATGAAATTGGTCAGCTTGCCGGGAATTTCAACCGGATGGCCTCGGCGGTGGAGACCCATATATGCACCCTCCAGGAGCAGAACGAACGACAGAAGCTCTTCACCGGGGCGGTGACCCATGAGCTGAAGACACCGCTGACATCTCTGCTTCTGAATGTAAACACGTTGCGAACGGTTTACTTAACCGAAGAAAAGCGGGAGGCACTTTTGGAAAGTATGGATATCCAGCTCCATTGGCTGGAAACCATGGTCCGAAAACTCTTGACGCTGCTTTCTATGAAGAAAAACGCAAGGTTTTCTCTGGTACCTGTCCCGGACCTTCTGGACCAGGTGCAATTGCTGACCAAAGAAATCTGCCAGAAATATGGGGTTTCTCTGGAAATTTCCTGCGACACAGCTGCACTTTCTATGGACAAAGACCTGATATGCAGCGCCCTGGTGAATCTGATCGAGAACAGCGCCAAAGCATCCAAGCCGGGGCAGAGAATTTTGATAACCGCAGAGTGCAGCGGCTTTACTGTCACCGATCACGGCTGTGGAATCTCGGAAAAGGATTTGAAACGGGTTACGGATCCCTTCTATATGGGGGATCCTTCACGAAGTAAGGCAAAGGGCGGTTTCGGCCTTGGCCTGGCGTTGGTTCAGGAAATTGCCCAGGTCCACGGCGGGACCCTGGAGCTGGAAAGCGCCCTTGGCCAGGGAACGACAGCAAGACTGATACTCGGCAATCACAAGGAGGCATTACAATGAAGCAGAAAAACTTGCATACTATGGCTTTTGCGTTAGCCATGATCATCTTCTCCGGTTGCGGCAAAACGGTACCCCAGCCGGAGCCTACCAGCATCAATCAGGCTATGCTTATCGAAAAAAGTGCCCAGGAGCAGGAAAGCTACACCTTCCCGGAAACATTCACCGGGGACTGGACCAGCCAACAGGGAAGGCTCACCATCCACGCCGATGCCAAGATAGTTGCAGAACAGGGAACAGTCCTCCCCACTGCCACCGTAGAACCCAGGACCTTTACTCAGGAGGACGTGGACAACCTTCTGCGGGTGTTCTTAAAGGGAGAGCCGCTGTATAGCTATACCCAGACAAAACAGGAATTGAAGGAATGGATCGACCACATCAATTCCCCGGAATGGGAGCCGGATCCGGATGCCCCGGAGCCGAAAGAGGAAAAAAGAAAGCGACTGAATGCGGAATACGAGCAATGGGTCAAAACCGCCCCGGAGGAGAAGCCAATCATCCATGGCTTTTACGATTCTGATGATCCCAAGCAAATCAGCGGCAGCGGAACCGTAGATGGGATAGAATATGACATTGGTATTTTCAATCAGTTTGGTGGAGACTGGACGGCGGCATACATCGAACGGACGGATTATAAATACGGAAGGGACACAAAAGACTGGGGCGGCATCTCCGAAGAGGGGGCCATTGCCCAAGGGGATGCGCTGATGCAGGAACTGGGCTTTGACCATATGGTGCTGGACGATATTCAGCCATCCCATAGGGAGGACAACACCTGGCAGCTTTACTATACCCCCACTGTGAACGGGATTCCCATCTCCAGCATTCGACAAGACATCTATGATCAGGAATATGGCCGGAGCTACCAATACGAGACCTACAGCTGTTCGGAAGAGGTGAACCCGGACACGGTCTCCTGGGACATGGAGGCCATCTGGATCACTGTTGGAAAAGACGGTATTTTGTCGTTCACCTGGAACGCGCCGGCCACAAACGCCAAAGTGCAGACGGAAAACTCGAATCTGCTGCCTTTTGAGGAGATCGCCGCTATTGCCGATACCATGCTGCCCGTGGTCATCATCGGCCCCTCGGAAGCCCGCAGCCTGGTAGAGATAGACGCCATTAACGGCTTTGAGACCCGCATGGACGTAGAAATTACGAAGGTATCCCTCACGCTCATGCGCGTCCGGGATAAGGGTTCCTTGCAGGGAACAGTCGTCCCCGTTTGGGACTTTTGGGGCACCTCGGACTGGTATGATGCTGCTCCCAATGCCTATGGTTACAACCAGAAGGGGGAGCGCTACAGTGTAGAACCCCTGATGACCCTGAACGCCATCGATGGGACGGTGGTCAGCCGGTTGTTTGGATATTGAAAGGAAGCGGAGCGGCTTTTGAGGCTGCTCCGCTTTTCTATATAGACGCTATCAAGAATTGGCACCTAGGATCTTCCGGCATTTTTCGATATCCGGAATCAGAAATGTGTGCTGTAGGCTACTGATTTGCGATTCTGTGGCCGATGCTCTGTCCGGGCATAGTTGCGTTTGAATGGTCAGAGAGGAGAATAGGGGAAGAAGTTCGTTTGCATATTCTTCCAACTGGGCTTTATCCATATCCGTTGTCAGCAGAGGAAGGACAGTATCGGACAGCTTCGACAGCTGGTCCATTGGCAGAGCCTGACAGGTGTCCAGGATTGCCTTGAGGATTGTGATTTGACGTTCCGCAGGGGCATACAGGCTTTCTTCCGGAAGGGAGGCGTATTGATAGGCGCAGACTTCGGCTCCGCCCAGCTTACCTTCTTCCGTGTCAATACCGCCCAATGCGTCCACGATACCAACAAGTACATCTTGATCGATTTCCAGTGCTCCGTGAATTGGAATGCCGAAATTGTCCATAAGGCATTCACTTAAAAGCGTCATGCCGCCTTGCTCTCCATTCCAGATTTGGCCTAGGCGATAGCCCAACGTTAGCGATGTACTTCCGCTATGAACTGCATTTTTCGTGTCACGGAGATTTGAAAATTTCAGATAAGTCCAGGCGGGGAAAGCGGTCAGTTTTAGTTCTTTTTTCGCTGGATCCAGTGTCGCCAGGACAATTGCCTTGGCGTTCGGTTCTTCCGTGCCATATTTCCCAATGAGAAGCAGATTGACCGGTTCACTTGTTTTTTCCCCTGGCGCTGCATGAACGGGATCAGTCAGAAAGCAGACAGAAAGAATTACGATTACGCATACCCCTAGTCCCGCAAGCCAGGCTGTGGGCTTTCGATAGCGGAAAATGCTCTTGATCCGGTGCGTGACATCTTTTTCCCCAAAGGCCAGGGGCATCTTCATCAAGACCTTGGGGGTGCTGTAGCGCAGCAGCGTCCGGGAATAGGCAGCCTTTTCGGATACATCCAGGTCCCGGATCACTGCCTCGTCGCAGGCTACCTCCACATCCCGGCAGAAATAGTAGTAGGCGATCCACAGGAGCGGATCAAACCAATACAGTGCCAGCAGCAGGAAGGCGAGGGGCTTCCACAAATTGTCCTTCCGCCGCAGATGTGCTTCCTCATGGGCGAGTACGTGGAGGAGTTCCTCGGGCTTCAGGCAGGAAGGAAGATAGATCTTTGGGCGAAGAATGCCAAAAACGAAGGGTTCGTCTATGTAGTCACAGGCATAGATGTTCGAATGAATCGGCAGGGAGGAGGCCAAACGTTTTTTCAGAATAAAGTTTCCGCCAATGGCGTAGGCGAGCATTCCCAGGAAGCCCACCAGCCATATGGCCGCCAGAATATCCAGCAGATCCGGTTTGCTTTCCACTTGAATCTCCAACTGCAAATTTTGCAGGGCGGTCAAATCTGGAATGTCAGATGCTTTCGTTTCTGCCGGGGTGGTCATTTGCGCTAGCGCTGGCAACCGATCAAAGCTCTCCTGCTGAATCGGGGCGGTAGTCGGCAGGACGCTGAAGGGGCTCTCGACACCAGCAGGCAAGAGCAGCCGAATTGCCAGAAGTGCCCACAGCAGGCAGGAAAATTTACGGGAGTTCCGGCAGAGCAAGAGCCGCGCTGCTAGGATGGCCGGCAGTAGCCAGGCAGCAGAAACGCTGCTATTCAACAGCCAAAGAAAAATTCCTTTCATAACTTTCCTTTCTCGAATGTATCGATCATATCCCGAATCTTCTCAATCTCTTCTTGAGTCAAGGTCTTCCTGGAGGAGAAGGCCGCCAAAAAGGCGGGAAGAGAACCGCTGAAAGCTGACTCCACGAATTGCTCACTCTGCATGGCGTAAAATTCATCTCGGGAGATTTTAGAGCTTACCATGCCGTTCTCGTTCTGAAAGATCCCCCGTTCGCAAAGCTTCCGCAGCACGGTATAGGTGGTTGGCTTCTTCCAATTGAGCTGTTCCTGGCAAAGGGTCACCAAGTCCCGAGAATGTAGGGGTTCGTGTGCCCAAATAATGTCCGCAAACCGGGACTCTACCGCGCCTAATCGTAGTTCTTCCATATCATTTATCCTCCTTTTGGTTTATAGTATATCAACTGGATGACTTTAGTTTATAATATATAAACCAAAATGTCAAGAGCTTTTTTTCACCAGGACGAAAAAAGAACTTGACAATTGCGACTACATGATGTAGTCTTTAAACAGGGACTACGATATGTAGTCGCAAAGGAGGTATCGCGTTATGTCAGAAATTCAGTTAGGTGTTGTGGAGTCCCGCTTTGCGGACATGATTTGGGCCAACGAGCCGGTGTCTTCCTCTTCCTTGGTCAAGCTGGCAGGGGAGGAGCTGCACTGGAAACGGACCACGGTCCATACTGTCCTGCGTCGGCTCTGCGACAAGGGCCTGTTCCGCAACGACAACGGCACGGTAACGGCCCTCATTTCCAGGGAGCAGTTTTACTCCATGCAGAGTGAGCAGTTCGTGGATACCGCATTCCAGGGCTCTTTCCCGGCGTTTCTGGCCGCATTTTCCCGGAGCCGCCCATTGACGGAGGAAGAGCGGGAGCTGGTCAGGCAGATGATCGACCAGGCCGAGGAGGGATGAGTATGGATACGGTATTTTCGAAATTCGTCCATATCAGCCTGATGGCGAATTGGCTGATTGTTGCGGTGATTGTTCTGCGGCTGCTTCTGAAGAAGGTCCCCAGGCGGGTCATCTGTATCCTATGGGCCCTGGTCGCCCTGCGGCTGATGCTTCCGGTGTCCGTCGAGAGCCCCGTCAGCATGATCCCGGAGACCACCGCCATACTCCAGGAGGCAGTGGATACGACGCTCATCCACCCAGAGGAGGTCCCTTCCGACGGGACTCCAACGGAGGCCCAAGAGGGGAACACCGCCACGGAGGCCGGGGGCGGACAGCAAATATCCCCGCTTCCATTCGTGTGGTGCATGGGTGTAGCATTGATGCTGTGCTATCTGCTGCTTAGCTATCTCCGGATGGGGCATCTTGTGGCGGAAGCCGTGCCGGAAGCGGGGAACATTTGGATATGCGATGCCGTCACAACGCCCTTTATTCTTGGATTGCTGCAGCCCAGGATCTATCTGCCCTCCGGCCTCTCCGGGGAGACCAAAGCCTATGTGATTGCCCACGAGCAGAGCCACCTGCGCTGGAAAGACCACTGGTGGAAGCCGTTAGCCTTTGTTCTACTTGCCGTTTACTGGTTCGACCCCTTTGTGTGGGCGGCCTATGGGCTGGTATGCAGGGACATTGAATTCGCCTGTGACGAGAGAGTTGTCCGCCGCTTTGGCATGGCGGAGAAGAAGGCCTATTCAGTGGCCTTGCTGGAGTGCAGCGTAAGGAAGCGGCTGGTGCTGGCCTGTCCGGTGGCGTTTGGAGAAACAGCGGTAGCCAAAAGAGTACGCAATGTCTTGAACTACAAAAAACCAAGATTTTGGATCATTCTGATTTCTACAGTTATCATTCTGGCTGCGGCAGTCGGGTTCCTGACGGTCCCGGCAAAACAAGCGGCCCCCGACTTCAAAGAGCCTGCGCCGACTGCGGATGTGCCGCGGGAGACAACGCCTCCCGCGGAAAGTACAAGCCCGGTGGAGGAGAACCAGAATGATGAATGGGCGAATTCCCCGGATGGAATCCATATTGAAACCTATGAAGGGGAAACCTTTACCGCACATATTATGGTTATTCGAAACCCTGCAAACGTCTATCTGGCAACTTCCACAGATGATTTTTCTACGGAAACACCCGGGATATCCATGGACGCAGCTATGGACAAGGAGAATGCCATTGCGGCTATCAATGCCAGCTATTTTTGGGACGACGGATCAGGCAGCCTTGCTGTGGGCAGCCTTCCCTGCGGACTGGTTTTATCTCATAATACAGTCGTATGGGACAAGTTCCACGATCTGGTCCCGGAAAAAGGCTTCGTTGGCTTTAATGAGGATAACATTCTGATTGTTTCCGATACTATGACGGCAGAAGAAGCTGGTATACTTGGCATCCGGGATGGCTGCGCAGGCGGCCCCATTCTCATGATCAACGGGAAGCCCGTGGAGGAGATATACACCGGACAGTCGGGCTACAATCCCAGAACGGCCATTGGACAGCGTGCGGATGGTGCTGTGCTGTTTGTCTGCGCAGATGGTAGAAACCCGGAGTCGCTGGGGGCGACCTATGAGGATGTAATCAGAATTATGGAGGAGTATGAGGCCGTCAATGCCTGTATGTTGCGTGTCGATTCTGACTCGAATATGCTGTATCGGGATGTGTATGGGCAATATGGAGAAGCCGGAGAGACATTGATTTTTAATCCACTATACAAAGACAGCCCAATAACACTTCGGAGAATGCCCACTTTCTGGATGGTAAAGTGACTGTTGAGAAAAAAGTAAGGATACATGCAATATCAGCCATCCGTTTCCTGAGTATATAATAGGACCAAAATTGGGGCGGTATAATCACCGCCCCAATATTTGCGCTATATATCAATCGACGGATTCATAAAATACACATTCCTCTGGTCCAGCTTCTCCCGCAGCCGCTGCAGGCCCTCGCCAAACCGCTGGAAGTGGACGATCTCCCGTTCCCGCAGGAAGCGGATCACGTCATTCACGTCCGGGTCGTCACTCAGCCGCAGGATATTGTCGTAGGTCACCCGGGCCTTCTGTTCCGCCGCCAGATCCTCCGTCAGGTCAGCAATGGGGTCGCCTTTGACGGCCATGGACCCGGCATTCCATGGGAATCCTGCCGCAGCCGCAGGGTAGACCCCAACCGTGTGGTCTACAAAGTAAGGCGCAAAGGCAGGATCCTTGTATTGATTATCCTTTAGATTTCTGGTCAGTTGATGCACAATGGCCCCAACCATCTCCAGATGGCCCAGTTCTTCGGTCCCAATATCCGTCAGCAGCCCCTTTAGTTCATCAAAGGGCATAGAATAACGCTGGGACAGATATCGCAGGCTGGCACCCAGTTCGCCATCGGGGCCGCCGTACTGGGTCAAGATGATTTTGGCAAGGGCTGGGTTCGGGCGACGGATGCGCACCGGATATTGAAGTTTTTTTGAATACTGAAACATGATTATTCCCCCTTATTGGCGGTGTATTCCCAGGGCCACGGGTCGTCAACCCAGCTATAGGTATCCCCATCAGTGGGGGTCAGATGAGTCAGGGGGCCAAGGTGTTTCTGCTGCTTTTCCATACATTCGGCATAGACCCGCTGGTACTGCTGGTAGAGCTCCAAGGCTTCTCGGTCCTCCTGGTGGGTATCCAGGTACAGTGCCAGCTCCTGAATTGCGAAGGCCAGGGCTTGAATCTCGGACAGGGGAGTAACTGGCAGGAGATTTTGATTGACGATACCCATCAGTGGCAGGTCCAGGCCCGGGTATAGCGTGCCGCGGATCAGTGCTTTTCTGGCCTCATAGCGGACAGGGTACTCCAGCTGGAAAGGTACGTAGGGATTCGCCAGGGGAGCCACGGCCGGAAGACGGCCATCTCCGGGAGTTTGTGCTGCTTTTGGAGAGATCACGTAAATTCCTCCTTTAAAATGACTTGGAATAGGGATTCCTGGTCATTCTATGCCGTTTTTCGCCGGATGTGCATAGGAGGTATTTGTACCGCATACATCCTACGGGGGTGGTAACCACGAATAGAAAGTGGCTTATAAAGCAAATCACCTGTTATCTATTTATAATCAGCTTGACGCTGGTGGGCATCCTTAGCGGCAACCGGGCGATTACTGTTTTGCGTGAGCAGATACCGGTGGAGCGGTACCACACCATTGTGATCGATGCCGGGCATGGCGGGGAAGATGGTGGAGCGACATCCAGCTCTGGACGGTTAGAGAGCCAATATAATTTGGAAATCGCTCTTCGGCTGGATGATCTGATGCAGCTGCTTGGGTACCGGACGCGGATGACCCGCAGAACGGACACAGCCATCTACCAAAAAGGGGAGACCATCGCCCAGAAAAAGGTGGACGATTTGAAGCAACGAGTCCGGATTTCTAACAGCAATGACGGAAATGTGCTTTTAAGCATCCACCAGAATTATTTCAGCCAGGGGCAATACAGCGGCGCTCAGGTATTCTACGCCATGAATGACTCCAGTAAGAATCTGGCAAATACCTTGCAGCAAAATCTGGTCACGTCCCTGGATCCCGGCAACAAGCGTAAGGCAAAGGCGGGGGAAGGCATCTATCTGCTTGAAAAAAGGACTGGCTGCGGAGTGCTCATTGAGTGCGGTTTTCTGTCGAATCTAAGTGAAGAGGCTCTTCTGCGGCAACCGGACTATCAGAAAAAACTGGTCTGCGTCATCGGGACAACGACGGCGTCGAATCTTCCTTGACGAGGTTGTCGGCCCTTGCTATAATGTAGAAAAGCAACGCCATTTTGGCGAGAAATCAGAGGGAAATTACAATGGCAAAAGCGAAAACAGTCTTTTTCTGTACTAATTGCGGCAATGAGAGTCCAAAATGGCAGGGGAGATGCCCAGCTTGTGGTGCGTGGAATACCTTTGAGGAGCATATCGAAAAACCTATCGCGGCAGGAAAAGCAAAGCCCAGCCCTGTTGGCCAGAGCCGGAAGCCTCAGCGAATCAGCGAAGTGAACACAGAAGAAGAGATCCGCTTCCATACCGGCATGGGGGAGCTGGATCGGGTTCTGGGTGGCGGTGCCGTTGCCGGGTCTCTGGTATTGGTGAGTGGCGCCCCTGGTATCGGAAAATCCACATTATTGCTGCAGATTTGCAACAGCTTGTGTACCGGACGCAGCGTCCTCTATGTCTCTGGCGAGGAAAGTGAGCGCCAGCTAAAGCTCCGGGCCCAGCGGCTGGGAGTCGCACCGGAAAGCTTGTTCATTCTGTCCGAGACTCGGCTTTCGGATATCCTGGAGGCCGTAGAGGAGCTAAAACCAGACATCCTGATGATTGACTCCATCCAGACCCTTTACCGGGAGGAAAACGAATCCTCCCCCGGCAGCGTATCTCAGGTGAAGGACTGCACTATGGCGATGATGCAGCTGAGCAAAAGCCAGGGAATCACGGTATTTGTGGTAGGGCATATCAATAAGGACGGCAATATCGCCGGACCGAAGGTGCTGGAGCACATGGTAGACTGCGTACTGTATTTTGAGGGAGACCCCAATTCTTCTTACCGGCTCCTGCGGGCTGCAAAAAACCGCTTTGGCTCCACCAACGAGATCGGTGTTTTTGAAATGATGGAAAGCGGCCTGGAAGAGGTACCGAATCCTTCTCAGATGCTCCTTGAGGGCCGCCCGGAGGGGGCCAGCGGCACCTGCGTAGCCTGCGTCATGGAGGGAACCCGCCCAGTTCTGGCTGAGGTCCAGGCATTGGTGGCAAAAACAATGGCAAATGTGCCAAGAAGAGCCTCGGATGGTTTTGACTTTAATCGTATGATGCTTCTACTGGCTGTGGCCGAAAAAAGAGCGGGCTTGAAAATGGGCGCTTTCGATGCTTATCTAAACGTGATTGGGGGCCTGCGGCTGGATGAACCAGGGGCCGATCTTCCGGTGGCCTTGGCTGTGGCCTCCTCTTATCGGGACCAACCCATTGCAGATGATTTGGTGGCTATCGGGGAAGTGGGGTTGACAGGGGAGATTCGGTCTGTGTCCCATTTGAATCAGCGTTTAGGCGAAGTAGCCCGATTGGGGTTTAAGAAGTGCGTGGTCCCCCGCGGTGGGTCTGAGAAGCTGGAGATTCCACGGGAGCTAACAGTTTATCGGGTGAGAAATCTACGGGAAGCTATTGAGATGGCATTTTAAAATGAAAAGCGCTGCTTCATTGCGAAGCGGCGCTTTTCAAGTCAAAACAATAGGCCAATTAAGATTCCAATCATTAGTCCGATACCGCAGGCGAGAATCATATCCATCGGGTTCGTCCGGTACTGCACACGAACAACCTTTTTGACAACCGGTTTCTCAACGATTCTTTCTACAACCCGTTCCACCGGGACTTCCTTCGTAACGGTAACAACCTTCGGAGCAGGGGGGACCGGTGCCTTTTCAATATAGACCGGCTTTTCTACAACCTTCTCGATATACACTGGCTTCTCTTCCACCTGGCGGATCACGATTGGCTCTGGTGGGGCAGGAGGGGAGTGGGGGATACCGGAGGCCAGGTATTCGACATCCGTTCCCAGGGCATCGGCCAATTGGATCAGCCGGAGAGGGTCTGGACAGGAGAGGTCATTTTCCCACTTGCTTACGGCCTGGCGGGACACGCCCATTCGGTCTGCCAGCTGCCCTTGAGAGAGAGAAGCGGCTGTACGCAAAGAAGTAATCCGTTCCCCAATAGACATGATTGATCACCATTTCTATTTAATATAATGTCAACTATTGGTTGCAATTACTATTTTATATGATTTATTTTGAAAAGTCAAGCTTGGAAAGAGGATTCGCCTCAGCGGCGATTTTCAGTTCCGTATTTTCGATATGGGTGTAAATCTGAGTGGTGTTCAGGTTTTCGTGCCCCAGCACCTCTTGAACCGTTTTTACATCCACGCCGCCTGCCAACATCATGGTGGCGGCGGTATGACGTAGCTTGTGGGCAGAGAATTGGGTCGAGTCTAGCCCAGCCTGTAACAAGGCTTTTTTCACCAGCCGATGGACTGCTGTTACACTGATCCGATTATTGTCGCGCGAGCCGAAGAGAGCACGATTGTCGGATAATTCCCGCTGATTGCGTTCCTCCAGATAGTCGTCCAGTGCTTTGCGGCAGGCAGAGCCGAAATAGACAAATCGTTCTTTATTACCTTTACCGACAACCCGGATTCGATCCTCATACACATCTGTCAGATTCAGGCCAACAAGTTCACTGCGCCGGATTCCGCAGTTAAGAAACAGCATCAAAATAGCATAGTCCCGTTTGGCATTCGGTCCGGACACAGCTTGTAAAAGTGCTGAAGATTCTTCAAAAGTCAGGTATTTTGGCAAGCTTTTTCGTAACTTCGGATATTCCAGGTCTGCAACTGGATTTTCATTCAGCTGTTTTGTCCGGACGGTCAGATATTTGTAGAAGGACTTGATTGCCGACAATTTCCGAGCCCGGGAAGCTGCTTCTATGCCATGTTCCGGTACAGCGCTGTCAGGCCGTGCGACCCGATCATTGGCCAGGTAGGAGAGAAAGTCAAAAATCTCTGAGGTCGTAATGCCAGCAACAAAGTCCAGGTCTACGTCCCGGATATCAATAGTCTCCAAATCCGTATCAATTGGCATCTCTGACCGCATCAACCGGATAAACCGCAGAAACATTCGCAGATCCAGGTAATATTCCTGAATAGTCAGCGGTGATTGACCTTTGATATTTTCGTGATAGGTTAAAAAGTTCCGCAAAATTTGCGGACAGTCTTGGTAGCGTTGCATGGGAGTCTAGACTAGAGTTGGATTGATTTTATTCTATTATCCATCATTTTGAACGCAACAAAATTTTTATTTTGTTGCGTTCAAAATAAGCCACAACAATGAAACAAACAATCCTTCAATAGCTCTTCCTTTCTAAAGATTTTGTCCTAGAATAGCTTATTTGCAGTCGAATATTATTGCCTTTCCTTTCTTAATGGTTCATCCATAGCATAGCTCATTTTTAGGAGCTTGTCAATGTGAGGTTTTTTCAATGAATGATAGATTAAAGAGAATTCTGCCGTTGCTTGCTGACGCTTTGCCTGAATTTCTTGTGATTCTCATAGGTGCAGCCTGTATTACAGGCCTGTGGTATCTGTGCTTTGTAATTCTGCCTTTTTGAATCTCAAAATTCAAAAAGCCCGCACATAAAAAAACCGGGGTTCCCATTTCTGGGTTCCCCGGTTCGCTTTACTCTTCATCCTCCCAAGGTGTATTGGTATCTCTGTCTACTTGTTTCATCCATTCCAACCATTGCTCAAAAGTCATATTTGACCTTCTGGCTCTTTCCATCATCTCAATGACCAATTCACTCAATTCCATGTTCTTTCCTTCCCGGGGAGAGGTCTTCCCTCTCCCCTTTTGAATCTTAATCTTCAATTTCCATTTCTTCTTTGCATATCCCGCAAATCAGTGGAAATTCCTTTGTAGTTCTTGCTATGGCTTTGCACTTCGGGCACACGTGCTTCCAGCTGGTCCTCTTTGGCTTTTCCTCCCCTTCTGGGGTCTGTGTCTCCCCTCCCTTCGTCTTGTCTCCTGCGGGCCCCCTGAGCCCCGCAAGCGGGAAACGGCTTATTTGGATTTCCTCCCATCCCTGGGATATGATGTATTCTACAAGCTCTTCTGTCGGCTTGGTAATGGTCCAGCCGTACTTCTCATGCTTCTCAATGGAGATCATGTGCTTCTCCGCTTCCTCTTTGAACTTCTTGTTATGGTAGCTCCCTCCCCTGCTGCAATCCTGAATGTTGTGCTTGATGTTGTAAAGGTGGACCATCTCATGAATCATTGTAGCCGTCAACTCTTCAATTGGCCGCTCCAACCAATCGGCGGCAATGTTTAGCTCGTGCCTCCAATCGTCTTTCCGCTTCCAGGTCTTGCAAACCGTCACGTGTCCAAAGGCTCCTGGTGTGCTCTGAATCGTGATAATGGGCTCTTCCAGCTCCCCACCGAAGCTGTCCCGGTTCAGTGCTCTGAACATTTTTTCCAGCTGTCCCGCTGCTCTGCTTGTCTTGACTGTCTCTTTCATAGTTGACTTTCCTTTCTGGGCATGATATATTTGTTCTGCGGGGTTCTGACTTTCCATCCCCGCTGAGCCGGTACGGTATGGACGTACCGGTTCCTTTTTTGCGCCGCCCTAGCACGCCTCCATTTAAGCGAAAATAGCCCAGTGCGCACACTGGGCGGTTCTGATAGGTAGCATGTGTTTTCCAGCACCCGGTTCGATTCTTTGAGTATGCTGGAAAACACTCTTGCAGCGTAGCGGGCTACCGGTTTGTCAAGGCTGATTTCTAAAATATACCAGTGCGCACACTGGCATATTTTAGAAATCACTTGCTTGGCCTTGACAAAATCAGAAATTTTGCTAGGATGAGAGGTGCTAGGGCATAAAAAAAGAAATTCCTCCCGCATGGTAGATGGTCACGATACGAACCACCTACGGCGGGAGGAACTTCTTTTTTACCTGGAATGCGGCATAGCCCGCATTCGGCCCCCTGGCCCAGTGTTCCGGGACAGAAGACAAAAGAAAAACCGCTGCCCTTGGAGTCTTCCTCCCTGGGTAGCGGTTTTTGAGTATTAAGATTCAAAATTTACTTTAAGTAATCAGGTGGATCCCATTTCCCTGTTTCCTCATTGAGTATCCAACCGGTAGGATACCAGGTTTCTCCAAGTCCCTTTTTCTGAAATGGTCTCCATTTCTTTTTCTGTGGCTGCTTCTTAGGAAGTAACGGAGGAGATGCGTTCTGAAATCTTATTTCTTGCCTCGCCTGTGCCCTGGTCAACCAATCATTTGAATGTAACCGGTCTGCTGTTCTATTTCGTCCAAACAAAAGGCCCAATATCCATTTTAATATCCGGATAATAAAACGCACTATACCACGCAATATCCAAAGTGCTATAACAATAACGAGCAATTCAATTGCACTAGATATTAGTTGATTTCCAAAAGCTGTTGGATTCGGCTGGAAGCCCTCTCCTATCATTTTTCTGTCTCCTTTTGAATCTTAATTTTCAATTTTGTATAGCTCCCTGGGAGTATCTATTAATCCAAGGATATAATCTGCGCTTATATTCCAATGCTTACATAGCTCGACAAGGTATCTTATAGGAAGTTCGTTTTTGCCACTTTCGTATCTTGAATACTGTTGCTGAATTAAATTCAAAACTTCTGCTGTTTGTGCTTGGGTTTCTTTTTTGTCCTTTCTGACGATTTTAATACGCTCAATGTAGTCCATAATGCTCGCTCCTTTGTCAATATTACTAATTCCATTCTACTACTGAAATTATGTATTGACAAACTACCGATGTGTTGTTATTATGTCTGCGTACTACATAAGTATAGTACAAAATAAAAAATTTAAGGAGGAGCCCCCACCAATGAGAGCAAAAATCAAAGTAGTTGGCCTTGGCCAGCGCATGAACGGAACGAGTAAGAAAAACGGAAAACATTACGACTTCCTCCCCATTTCCTTCGTCTTCAAGGACGACTTTTTCACCGGCCTTCGTGCCGCAACTGCCAATGTAGACGGCCCCACGGTAGATGCCGCTGGTGTCCCCAAAATTGAAGAAGAGCGTGAAATCTTCTTCCATATGTACAATGGTCAGGTTATCGTTGATGGTATCCTGTAATGGATACAAAACCGTCCAATTGGCAAGTTACCCTTCCAATTAAGGACCTTATGACGCTTCTCACCTTTGCCGAGGATGTGGAGCGTATCGAAAAAGAGAATAAGCAGCTCCGTCAAGAACTTGAGGGACTGCGTAACATGTTCTCCGAGGTGTGCCAACAGTTCGGAGACATCAAGAGGGAACTCAAGAGAAGATAAGCCCTTCTCACCTCTTGACACGGCGGCGCCACTACGACATAGCGCCGCTTGTGCCAGGTGTCAAAATCTGACACTCTAATAAATTCAACACATACCACCCCGTTGTGTCATGTGTCAAATATTAGGAGGTAAATTATGGCTGACTCTCAAAAATTCCGTGACCGTAAATTCGTTATGGTTCTCTACCCGGAAGACCCAACACACGCTGCCGCAATGGAAAAGCTGAAATCCGGCGGCTACAACTTCGCCGCTATTAAGCACGACAAGGACGTGACGGAGAACGGCGAAAAGAAGAAGGACCATTGGCATGTGGTCGTTCGCTTCAAGAACGCTGTATGGAATACCTCCATTGCGAAAGACCTAGGTATCACCCCCAATTACCTGGAAGCCTGCAAGGATGTGGATTCCGCACTTCTCTACCTGGTCCACTTCGGCAATGAGGATAAGTTTCAATATGAGTATGAAGCCGTCTTTCATAGGTGAAGAATATTTGGGCATTGGTTTTCTTGTTGAAATACCAATGACGGATGTAGGAATACCAGCCGCCGCCGTCTGATAGTGGGCAGCCGGTCAGTTCATCCTGCTCAACCCCCTCCGGCAGCTCTGTGATTTGATAGTCACCAAGTTCTTCCAAGGCCAGCAGAGTCTTAGTGTGGTATGTGGGCTCCAGTTCCGGGCCAGGAGCGACGCTTTTGGCGATGGGCAGCAAATCGACGTCCCCGTCGGAGGTCAACGTGAATGCGTAGCCTTTGGCATCATCTGTCCAAATAAGACTATGTGCACCTAAATAGCCAATATTACCGTCGATGTCCACTTGCTGGGGCTGCCCGGTTCCGCTAAAGTCCCGGCCGTATTTGCCCAGACGGTAATAGAATGTATAATCCAGCATATCTCCTGCGGCGTTTTCGTATCGGATGACCTGCTCTCCGTAAGATGGCTCACTGACAAAGTCGATGAAGTAGCCTTCCGGTACTTTCTGGGGATAGATAGGTGCCCAGCCAAAATAGACATCCTGGGGCTGCTCCAGCTCGATGGAAAAATCCGGTCCCAGATAGTCTTTGGAGATTTCCAGAGGCGCTCCGGGGGCAACGCTTTCCGCCATGGCCAGTATATCTACCGTTTCGTCCATGGTGGATAAGTAGGCGTTGAAGCCCTCCTGTTCGTTCTTCCAGACCAGGATCCGCAGGCCGCCGCTGGTGGTCAGCATTCTCCCCTTCTGCCCCGCTACGGTTTCTTCGGTCCAGACGAAGGAATCGTGGGGCGGATCGGAGATGTCGCTTAGGTCGTCCACGAAGGAGACAACATAGCTGATGCTGCCATTGTCTCCGCTATAGTCCAGGTGTACCGACTGTCCAATTGTTACATCATTGAGACTGTACCCTTCCGGGATCTGCTGGGGGTACCAAACATCCCAAGGTGTCCCCTCTTTGCATATGAAGGCCAGGGGAAGAGACTTGCCAAAGCCGACACTCTGGGCAATTTGCTTCAAATCTGTAGAAAGGTTTTCTGGATGGACCTTGTTATAAATCACCACAGCACATCCAACCTGCAGCAGTGTTAAGGCAACGATGGCTGCCACCAAAAGAACCTTTGGCGTTCTGCGCTTGACTGTCCGAAACTCCGTCTGCTCCAGCCGGGATGCTTCCAATCCACCAATGGCGAGAAATAAAACTTCTGCTTTCTTCATAACGCATACCCCTCCTGAATCAGATGTGCCTTCAGTTTTTTTCGTGTCCGGCTGAGGCTTTGGTTAACGGCGTCCCGGCGCAGACCGTAGCGGGCGGAAATGGCGCTTGCGTCCTCCGAAAAGAAATATCTGCGCAGGAAAACATTGGCATCCCGCTTTGGCAGCGCATCCAGAAACGCGGCAATGGTCCGGGTCAGTTCCTTTGCCTCCAATATGGTTCCCGGGTCCTCCCCTGCCCCTACGCATTCTTCCAGCTCCTCCAGCACCAGCGGCAGCGCTCCGCTGCCCCGCTTTTGGGCAGTCAGATTATTTTTTATGCCCTGACATCTTTCTTTTGAAGAATCAGCTGAGATGCCGCCAGCAGCACCAAAAACCATAGGGAGCAACTCAGGAAAAAGAGACCGATTTTTCCTGACAGCAAGTCCTCCTGCTTGTTGGCGTTCATGCCGATTTGCATGAGGCTATAGGGCCAGAACAGGGACGCCCCCTTGGCGCTGATGAGAATCCCGGCAATGCCGCCGATAAGACCCAGAAAGATGGGGACGGCAAAGCTGCGGATGACCATGGCCAGAAGCAATTGGACGGCTATGATGGGCATGGTCCCCAGAGCACCCCGGAGTAAGTACAGCGCCAGTGCCATTGGCGGCCAGCCGGGAAGGCCGGCGAACATCTTGCCGCAGAGGGTAAACAGGAGAAATACGAAGCCATGGGTCAGTACCGTTAGCTTGACAACAACGGCAAACTTGGCGATCCACAGATCTATAGGACTGACGGGGACAGACATGATCAGATTCCAGTTGTGCCCTAGATGCTCCAGCCGCCAGAGCCAGGCGGCATAGGCGGAGACCATGGCTGGGAAAAACAGTGTGGCATAAAAAAGTGTGTGCTGGGTCCACAGGCTATACCAGCCGTCAGTCAGGATTTCCAAATTTTGCAAATAGTTAAAAGTGCCGTAGATTGCGGAAATGATGGGCAGCAGAAAAAATAGGATCCAGATAGGTGCTGTGTGGAGTTTCCGGTTTTCGGCGCGAATGCAGGAAATCAGCATCATTTATACCTCCTCCTTCCGGACGGTTTGCCAGGTGAAGCAAAAGAATCCAACTCCTAATAGGATGGTGAAGGCCAACAGGCCGAAGTTGAAGCTGCGGGTACCATAGAGGACCGTGTGTGTTTCCTGATCCCAAAAGCTGACCTCATAGGCGCTGAGGGGAATGAAGTAGCCCCAGGGTATAAAATAGCTGACGATGGGCGGCATAAAGGCGGAAAACAGTCCCAGTAAGGCCCCGGTAATGCCGGTACACAGGGCAGGCAACGGATTCCGAAAGCGGACTGTGAGAAAGAATTCCATGAAGAAGAGCATTCCCGATACAGCAAGGGAGCATAGGGATAGATAGAGAAATTGGACCCAGGAAAATGGCTCTGTGTAGCCGTGAAGGACTCCTAGCAGCGAAGCCAAGCCCATTTCCAGCACGGTGGTCAGCACCACCTCCAGGAGCCCGAAGAGGGCTTTCCCGGCAAATAAGCTGCGGCGGCTTTGCAGGGTATAGAGCAGCTTCTTCATATTTCCCTTCATTTCCATATCCCACAGGCGGCTGGCCAGCACCGCCATCATCACTGGCATGAGGATAGCCTGAATGACAGGGATGCTGTAAAACAAAGCGCTGTAGCCGTTTGCCAGCTCGTTTTCCTGACTGGGAGACAGGCCGCCGACCCACAGCACCATGATCACAGGCACAAGCAGGCATAATAAAAGGTCCTGCCGCCGGTGGGCCTTTCGCAGCTCCGTACCAAAGGAAAGCAGCATCACGCCACCCCCTTGCCGCCGGTGAGGCTGAGGAAAATCTCCTCCAGGTTCTTGGTCTCTACGGCGACTCCTACCACCCCTGCCCCATTCTGGGCCAGGGCGCAGACAATGTCCGACAGGATTTCGTCCGGGACAGGAGACAGGTTCAATATATCCGGCCGCCGGAGGTCTACTCGGGAGGCAATGCCCTGGGCCCGTAAAACAATCTGAGCCTTTTTCTGATCCAGCACCCGCAAGGCGATACTGCCCCGGCTGTGGGCCTGGAGACGGTGCAGAGGGCCCTCGAAGATGAGCTGTCCCTCGTTCAAAATACCCACTTGGGTCACCATCTGCTCCATCTCCCCCAGCAGGTGGCTGGAGATCAGAACCGTGGCCCCGGTGGTTTCCGGCATGGAAGCGATAAGGCTACGCATTTCCTGCATCCCTGCCGGGTCCAGACCATTGGTAGGCTCGTCCAGGATCAGCAGCTTTGGGCTGCCCAGCAGGGCCATGGCGATGCCCAGCCGCTGCTTCATGCCCAGGGAGTACTGCCCCACCGTTCGGTTTGCGTCAGAGGTCAGACGGACGACATCCAGTACCCGGCCAATGTCCCTGTGATTCACACCCTTCAGATCCGCAACGATTTCCAGGTTTTCCCGGGCGGTCAGGTGCAGGTAGCCGGAGGGAGACTCAATGAGGCTGCCGGTCTGCCGCAGCAGGGCGATGCGATTCTCTTCGTTCATGGTCTGCCCCAGCAACTCCACTTCCCCACCGGTTTGGTGGACCAGTCCCAAAAGCATTTTCATGCTGGTGGACTTCCCTGCCCCATTTGGCCCAAGGAAGCCGTAGACGCTGCCCTGGGGAACGGTGAGGGTCAGGCTGTTTACCACAGTGTGGCGGCCGTAGCGCTTTGTGAGATCGTAGGTTTTGATAACAGATTCCATAGCTGTCACTCCTTATTTCAGTTGTCCTTTCGGATAGAGACAGGCTATCACATCTGCCTTAAGATGCGGGAAAGGCCAGATTAAATTCCGCTTAATTTTCATGGCTTTTCCTGGAAAAATCAAGGGGACTGTGCTACAGTATAGAAAAAAAGCAGGAGGAAAACTATGGAGAGCATACTGGATGCGGATATTCTGATTGTGGATGACAACCAGGATCTGCTGCGCCTGCTGCGGGAGCAGCTGACCTCCGCCGGATACCGGAACCTGCGCACAGCGAAGAGCTGCGCGCTTGCCCAGGAGGCTTTTCAAGCCAAGCGGCCGGAACTGATGATCCTGGATATCAATCTGCCGGATGGAGATGGCTTTACCCTCTTCCGTTCCCTCCGGGCTCAAGCGGATATACCGGCCCTGTTCCTCTCTGCCAGGGATGCAGATGCCGACCGACTCTTTGGCCTGGGACTGGGGGCGGACGATTATCTGACAAAGCCCTTTTTGATGCAGGAGCTTCTTCTTCGAATGCAGCACATTCTGCGCAGGACCTACCGGGATGTGATATCCCGCAACCGTCCCGGAATCCTCCGGCTTGGAGACCGAACGGTACACCTGGACGATGCGATGGTAGTGTTGGCTGACGGCACCAGAGCGTCCCTCACAGCTACGGAACTGGGGCTGCTGCGGAAGCTGGCGGAAAATCGGGGCCATGTGGTGACCTACGATGCCCTTTGCGCCAGCGTTTGGGGCGAAGACTACTATGGGTATGAGAACAGCCTTAGCGTCCACATCCGGCACCTACGGGAGAAGCTGGAGCCGGAGCCCAGCCGCCCAAAGATATTGCTGACCCAGCGGGGCATTGGGTACAGGCTTGCGAAGGAGGCAACGGAATGAAGACCTTCTCTCGGCTCATCCGCCGCTATGTTCTGGCGGCGGCAGGAATCATTGCAATGCTGATTACTTTTACCATCGGCCTGATCATCTGGATTGGCTGGAGGGAGAGCAATCGGAATATGCGGCGGGAATTCGACTCCGGTGCCATTGCGCAGGCCATGGTCTGCTCCGACGCAGGATTGGCCTTTGGTCCGGAACATACACCGGAGGACTGGATGAACGGCTACGCCTGGGCCATGGTCCTGGATGAAGACGGCCAGGTGATTTGGCACTACAACTTGCCGGAAGAACTGGATCACCGGTATACAGCCAGTGATGTGGCACGATTCAGCCGCTGGTATCTGGATGGCTACCCGGTGTTCTGCTGGACGGAGGACTATGGACTCTTTGTCATCGGCCTGGACAGCGGCAGCCTTTGGCGGTACAATCTATATACCTCTCCGGGAATGCTGCTGGATTTCAGCAAAAGCCTTATTCCGACTCTTTGTGTCATGCTGTTGATCGGTCTGGTGGTTTGCTTTCTGCTGAGCTGGAAGGGGGCCAGACAGCTAGAGACTGTGGCGGTTGGGCTGGATGCCCTGGCCCAGGGCCAGCCTGTGACTCTCCCCTGCCGTGGTTTTACGGGGGAATTGGCAGAAAAGCTGAACCGGACCAGTGAACAATTGCAAAAGCAGAACACCATTATTGCTCGGCGGGACGAGACCCGGACCCAGTGGATCGCAGGTGTCAGCCATGACGTCCGGACGCCTCTGGCGCTGATTTTGGGCTGGGCAGAACAGATACAAAAGGATGCGTCTCTCCCTACCGGCACCCAACAGAAGGCTGGGGATATCTGCGTCCAGGTCCAGCGACTTCGATCCCTGATTGAGGACCTGAATCTTACCAGCAAGCTGCAATTCGATGCCCACCCACTGCGGAAGGAGCCTTTGACATTGGGACCTATGCTGCGGGAATTTGCCGCCCGGTTTTGCGACGGCCCCTTTGGAGAAGCGTGTGATGTGAGCTTGGAGCAGACGGCAGAGGCGGAACAGGCGGTGCTTTATGGGGACAGGGCACTGCTGGAGCGGGCTCTGGAGAACTTACTGAACAACAGCGTCCGACACAATCCAGGCTTCGTCCATATCGGAATAGCGGCAGAAATCAAGGACGATGCCATTCTCCTTTCCATAACAGATGACGGCGTTGGCTACCCGGAATCAGTGCTGTCCGCTCTGTCTGAGAACAGGGAAAACACCCCTCATATTCTGGGACTCCATGTGGTAGAGCAGATCGTGGAGGCCCACGGGGGGCGCGTAGCCTTTGAAAACGACAAAACAGCAGGCGCACGGACCTTGCTTTGGCTGCCTTTGAAAGCGGAATAAGACAGTCTATTCTTTATGTCCGAAAATACAAGTGTTCATGAAATTTCTCTTTACATTACCGGCGATTTTCGCTAGAATAGGAAGAAGTTAGGGAAACCCTGGCAGCCTCCCCCATTCTCGGGAGGCACCTCAAAAACAGGAGGCTTTATATCATGGCTGTAAAAAGAATCGGTGTACTGACCAGCGGCGGAGACGCCCCTGGTATGAATCCCTGTGTCCGGGCGGTGGTCCGGACGGCCCTATATCACGGCTTGGAGTGTTACGGTATCCGCAGAGGTTGGAATGGCCTCATTACCGGCGACATTGTGAAGCTGGATGAAAAAAGTGTAGCACACACCATCAATCGGGGCGGCACCATCCTCTACACCGCCAGAAGCCAGGAATTTATGACCGAGGAGGGCCAGCGCAAGGCTGTCTCCACCTGCAAATTCCTGGGGCTGGACAGCATTATCGCTATCGGCGGAGACGGCACCTTCCGGGGGGCTCTGGCTCTGAGCAAGTACGGGATCAATGTCATTGGAATCCCCGGCACCATTGACAACGATATCAGCTGCACCAACTACTGTATTGGCTTCGACACTGCTGCTAACACGGCCATTGAGTGTATCGATAAGCTTCGGGACACCATGCAATCCCATGAGCGTTGCTCTGTTGTGGAGGTTATGGGCCGCAACGCCGGTTATCTGGCTATGTATGTAGGCCTGGCCTGCGGTGCCACCGCTGTACTGGTCCCTGAAGAGCCTATTGATTTTGAACAGGACGTGATCGAGAAGATCCGCCAGGCAAGGCTTAATGGTTTTACCCACTATATGATCGTGGTGGCGGAGGGAGCCGGCAGAGCCATTGATATTGCCGCCCAGATCAAGGATGCCATCGATCTGGATCCCCGGGTCACCGTTCTGGGGCACATCCAGCGTGGCGGAT